>Ga0247727_10001434_pt1 | contig 56625 bp, 47 predicted proteins | sample WisWelCaveWW1625_FD_202498 | JGI IMG/M metagenome (GOLD analysis project Ga0247727, IMG submission 202498) | Biofilm microbial communities from Wishing Well Cave, Virginia, United States - WW16-25 | ecosystem: Environmental > Aquatic > Deep subsurface > Groundwater > Cave microbial mat | place... | reverse complement strand
CATACTTCCTTAATCTTGCTGTCCAATGCTTGTATCCCATTTTTCCTCCTGGGATAACTTACCCATTTTTGTAACTGTGCAATAATTATGGTTCAGCACAGTTGTGTTTGACTAGGCAAAAATATTTATAAATAACTGCTTTTTCTAAGGGTTTAAGAAAGATAAGCCCTGTCATATGGCGGACTTATGCTGGAGATTAGGAAATACTATTTCTCCATAAACTATTAGAGGTAATAAAAAATGGCAAGAATGTATTCGAGAAGAAGAGGAAAATCCGGTTCAAAGAAGCCGACAAAAAAAGCTAGTTATTCATGGATGAGCTACAAGCCTAAGGAAGTAGAGCTCCTAGTGATAAAGCTTGCGAAAGAAGGTAATAACCTGTCTACTACAGGGACTATTTTAAGAGATGTCTACGGCATCCCTGATGTCAAGGCAATAACCAAAAAAAGTATCACACAGATTCTGGGGAAAAAAGAGCTATTGCCGAAATTGCCTGAGAACCTGACTGCACTTTTACTAAGGGTGATAGACCTACAGAAGCACCTTGGGGCAAACAAGAAAGACCAGACTGCAAAAAGGGGCCTGATAATAACAGAATCGAAGATCAGAAAGCTTGTGAAATACTACAAGAATACAGAAAGGCTTTCGGAGTCATGGGTTTATGATTCAACAAGAGTTAAATTGCTCATAGAATAAGTCATGAGCGATATTTCTTTTTTTTCTTTTGTTAAAAATGCAGCAGATAGGTTTAAATCTATTGAGAAAAAAGAGACAATAAGGCTTGTGTCTCATTTTGACGCTGACGGGATATGCTCAGCATCACTAATGGTGAATGCACTCAATAATGAAGGGTTCAAATATTCTCTTTCTATTGTAAAGCAGCTGAGCGAAGAAACTATCCATGACCTTAAAAAAGAGGATTTCAATTATTTCGTCTTTACTGATTTAGGCAGCGGGCAGATTGAATTAATAAAAAAGCATATAGCAAAAACAGTTTTCATACTGGACCATCATTCTTTTGATATATCCATAATCAAGGAATTGCCTGAAAATATCGTAATGATAAACCCCCATGTCTTCGGGATAGACGGCTCATATGAAATTTCAGGTGCAGGAGTGACATATCTTTTTACTGAGGCAATGAATGATAAAAACAAGGAAAAGGCGTATGTTGCATTGGTCGGAGCAATTGGTGACATACAGGAAAAAAAAGGGTTTATCGGATTAAATAAAAAAATACTTGAGACAGCAGTTAATATCTCTCAAATAAAAATGGAAAAAGGCATCAGGTGGTTTGGCCTTGAGACAAGATCTATTGTCTATCTTCTTACATACAGTTCAGAAGTCTATATCCCGGGGATTACCGGTTCAGAATCAAATGCAATACAATTCTTGAACTCTCTTGGTATTGATCCGAAGATAAATAGCAATTGGAAAAAATTCAATGATCTAGAAGATGAAGAGAGAAAAAAGCTTATCTCAGGGATAGTCATGAAAAGGTCAGGAGAGACAAAGCCTGAGGATATACTGGGAGACAGGTATCTTCTCCTACATGAACCGGAATCAAGCCCTCTTAGAGATTTAAAAGAATTCGCAACTTTGCTTAATGCCTGCGGCAGGATGGACAAGCCGCTTCTTGGGATTGGAGTATGCCTCAATGATGAGAAAATGAAAAAAGATGCAATAGAGATAGTCTCAGAGTATAAAAAAGAGATAGTTTCTGCCCTGAAATGGTATGAAAAGAAAGAATCAGGGGAGATAATAAAAGGAGAGAACTATATCATAATAAATGCCCTTGATAATGTCATGCCTTCAATCATAGGCACCATTGCGTCGATAATTTCGAACTCAGGCGACATAAAAAAAGGAACTTTGATCCTTTCAATGGCACGGGATGCTAAAGAGATAACAAAAGTATCACTCAGGATTTGTGGAAGCGACAATTCATACGACTTAAAAGAGATAATTAGCAGGATTGCAGATAAGGTAAACGGCCAATCAGGCGGCCATAAGAATGCTGCCGGTGCAATAATATCAACAAAAGATGAGCAAATGTTTATAGAAGCCGCAAGAAAAGAATTTCCTACGCTTTAAGGATTGTATCAACCTTGTCAAGATAGCTGGCCAATTCCTCTCCTTTCTTTGTCATGCTAAGGAGCTTTAGCCTTCCCTGCTTATCAAAATTCACAAGCCCTGCTTTTTGCATCTGCTGCAATATCTTGACAACATGAGAATAAGTGCAATCAACAGACTTTGCAAGAGTTGAGGCATATACTTCTGTCTTTGAATTGCGCCTCATCTGGAGAAGCATATTCACCGGCTTTTCCCTGAAAAAAACATTTAATATCTCGTGCTTCGCCATTTTATATCACAATAAATTTTTTACCTTTTTTAAATTTTTTTAATTGAAAAAACCTATAGCCTCAAGAATATATATTGATTTATATAGTTTGCTATTATTATATTTCCATAAGGAAAAAATTTATAAAAGTAGGTAATTAGAATAATACAAAGGTGGTAGATGTGGATAAAAAAGAAAAGAAGATGAATCCTCCTAAAGATGTTCCAAACAAAAAAAATATAGTCATGTCTAAAGTAAAAAAGCATCTGATGATGAAGATAGGCATTCCTGTTTTTGTAATAATCATATTCTTGTCGCTGTTCATAATAAGGTCTCCTTATACTGCAAAAGAGAAATATACTGAGCTTCAGCCTTATACTGAAGAAGTCACAAAGGTTGTGGAAAATAGGGATAATCCTATCCAGGTAAGAGTATGTCAAGAAGAAGAGATCCCGGTAAAAGTGACTATGGAGAGTGTATATGGAAAAGCAGTAGGATTGACCGGATATAAATGCTACGGTGAGTTCAAGATCATGAACCTCGGAGATAATGACGGCATATGGTCATACAGGTATCTATTCAACATAAGCGAAAAACTGGTGCAGACTGACCCTTTTGAACAAAAGATCCCTAAATTCACTTCATGGAAATTCGTTTTTGAGACAGAAGACTGCATAGAGGCAGATAAAAAAGAAGGGCATTACATAATGGTATCTGCACCCACAAAAGAGACCTGCAAGTATGAGATACAGTATAACAGGACAATGACTGTAAACGAGACAAAGCAAAGAGAAATGCAAAGGGAAAGGATAATAACAAAATATGAGACACTCTGGGAGAAGCTTACAGGGTATAACAGGTTTGAGAAGATATAACTCAAACCTTATCAGGTTTGATCGGGATCGGTGCCCATAAAGGGCACGGACTTCGTCAATATTTTTTATTGTTCTTGCATTAAAGTTATAAATTCTTAATAACCTCTAAAGGATATGTCCCTGTAGTGTAGCTTGGATAGCACATAAGATTGCGGCCAACCGTAAGCGTCAGTTGGCGCCGAGGCGAGTATCATCTTCGATGGTACGCACAAAAATGTTTGGCAAAGATCTTGTAGCCGGGGTTCAAATCCTCGCAGGGACGTTTAATTTTACTGAGCCTTAAGTTTAGCCAATGTGCAAGGACTCCTCCTCCCGACAACAGGGCCGTCATATACAAAAAAACCTGCCTCTTTTAAGTTATCTCTGACTTTCTTTGCATAGGAGAATGTGGCAAGTATTGCTTCATCTGTCATTGTTTTTGCAACATCCTGCAGGAATTCAATTGTCCATAGCTCAGGGTTTTTTGCCATGGAAAAAGGCGCAAGAAAAACAGCATCAAACTTCTTGTCTATCTTCTTTATCGTATCTCTTGCATCTCCCATCTTTATCCTTAAGAAAATGTTTTTTTCTTCGTAAAGGTATGACTTTGTCTTAGGGTCGTATTCCAGTTTTTTTATTATTGGATAATGCTTCAGTTTCGGGGTTAGGGATTTGATGTCATCAAATACAGAATCATTTTTTTCCAATGATACAACTTCAATTTCACTGTTCGGATTGCTTGATAATGCTTCATCAATTGTTGCAATCGCATTATACCCAAGCCCAAAGCCTATGTCTAATACTCTTATATGCCCTCTCTTGGCGATATCATGGATCCTGCAGGGTTTCACGTATTTTTCAAGCACTTCTTCTATTGCCCCTGATTTTGAATGATAGTATTCCTGATAGTTTTCATTGTACAATGTAATTGACCCGTCTTGCGTGATAAGCTCTTTCACATGTTCGATAGGCTCTTTCATCTTCAGACCTTATAGAAAAGCAGATAGAAAAAGTTGCCAAATGCAAGGAAGAAAATAATATTTACAATAAATCCTAAGACATGCTCAAAAAGGATTTCTGGAAGAGATATGTCCAATAGGAGATTTAGCGCAAGGTTTGCGATGAATTTAATTGTCACAAGTATTACTGCAAAAATTGTGAAGCTGAAAAAATTGAAGCTTGCCATAAGATAGCAGATTATTACTGTAAGCAAGGTGGATATGAAAGTGTCCTTGTCAAGCCTTGCCGTGTATATGTCTACAAAAAGCGTTGGAATCAAAAGCATGATTAAGGCAGCCGGAAAACCGATGAATTTCGCTATCATGAGGCTTGAGAAAACTTCAGGCTGCGGATTGAACCTGATTGCTACCATATTAGTCTGGTAATCAACAATAGTAGAAAATACAGTCAGGAAGAGAAAAAGGAAAAACGAGTTCTTTGTCAGAATCGTAAAAACCAAAAGCAGCGCTAAAATAACATATCCCATATTCAGGACAGATTGCTTTATCGGCTTCCTTTCTACATACTTCTCCGATCTCTTTGCTATCTCTGCCTCGCGCATGCAATATACTAGGCTAAATCAAGATATAAAATTATGTATTTATTGCTATAAAATGCCAAATATACTATTAAACTTAAAAGTTAAATTGAGTTAAAACTATACGTTTATATATTTAGTACTAAACAGTGGTGAAATATAATAAAGTTTATAAATGTAGAAATATTAATTGTCGATATGAGTATCAAAGGACGGATAGTCCAAGGACTAAATAACGTAGTATCGGATATAAGGTCGATTGAATTAGAGGATATACTGAATTTAGGTGAAGGGCCGCAGCATCCTGATGTTTTGGCAGGGTTATGTGAAGTAGTTGAAGATAATAATTTAAGCTCTGAAAAGAGTTTAAGGACTGATAGAAAAAACCTTGAATTATTTTTATTGACAAGGGCAAAAGCACAAATTGCATATAACCTCCTGAAATTGGTAAAAGGAAGTATGTGGACACCAGAGGCACTTCCTTATGAGTATAAAGATTTGATTGACTCAAATAATAATGCAATATCTTATGATTCTAACCTATTAATCCCTGTGCTTAGAGAGATAGATAGTCTGCATTCCGATATGAAAAAATTAACCTTTATTTATGGCCAGGACCCTGCAAAAATATTATTTGCAGAAGGTTTTAGGCTTGACCACCATGTCGTTGCAGCAATAAGAAAAGACCTGTATAGTGAGATAAAACTAAGCAATGAACAATTCAGGGACAAGATAAAAAGATATTATGATTTATTGAATATTTTTGACACTTACCAGGATAGGTCTACAGATCCTAAATATTTTGACAAAGTGTTTTCTACTGCGAGAAAAATCAGGGACCATAGCGCATCAAGCGAAGACTATAAGTTCTGTGCGAAGTCAGATACAAGGTATGAAGGAGTAGATTCCAGGCCGAATTTTATAAAAAAAGCCGCAGATACTGAGGGGAATCACGCAATAGTGATTATAGATATTGGCGGAATGAATGTAGCAAATAGACAAGATATGGCATTTATTGCTGAAAAAATGATTAAGAAAATGAAATCTTCCTATGTCGATTGGAACCCTACAAAGTGTGATGAAGAACTAGATAAGCTCATTTTCGATCTACTAAGGCCTGTAGACAGGAACCTCACAAAAGTTTATACCTACATGCAAAGCGCATTGAATTTTTTAATCCTCACTAAAGATTACAGGATAAATTCCATGAGCATTGGCGGAGATGAATTAAGGTTTGATATTTTAATGCCTGATCTAAAGAAGGATTCTAAAAAAAAGGTTGAATTATCATTAAAAATGCTATTAAAATGGGTTGAAGGAGAAGAAAAATTTGAGGTCTATGGAGTTCCTACGACCGGAAGAGCAGGCATCAGCTTCTATAACGGAACCGGAATAGGAAATGTTGAAAGAGCCCTTCAGGCAAGCGATAAAGCTCTTGAAAGAGCAAAAGATATACAGAAGGAAAAAAAGCAATTATATCCTGTTTCCCAGGATTCTGTGAAAGTCAATGACAGGTTACCAGTTGAAAAAGTATATCATCAAAAACCTATGCCCATAAATATTGCCCAGTACATAACTTCGTTAAATGAATTTTCAAGTGCGACAGAACAGGAATACTATATGATGGGAGTGTTTGAAAAACTTATTGAAAAAATGGGCCATACTACTTTTCAGTTAAGTGAACGGCAAATCTTGGAAAATATTGCCGAATTCGGAATTACGATACCTTCAAGTTATAACCAGATAACAAAAGGTGACTGTGTGGCCGGGGTTTATATCAGAGGAGATCAAAGGAAACATTGGAACGACAAAAAAGAATACAGCATTGTAAATACTGCCCTAAAGAGAATTGAAGAGGCAATAAGATATGCAATGGTAGGGACATTTGATTTGGCAGTCAATATTATATCCCAAAGAATGCCAAATACCACAATAATTATAAAAAATGACCATTTTTAATACTAAATGCCACTAAAACAAGTGATCATCGTAAGAAGCGACCTAAAATTGCCAAAAGGAAAAATGGCCGCACAGGCTGCGCATGCGAGCGTAGAAGCAGTTTTAAGATCAGATAAAGACATTGTTAAAGAATGGCGTTCTCAAGGAATGGGCAAGATTGTCGTTAAAGTCGATGACAAAAAAGAATTATATAAATATCTCCAGATGGCAAAAGATTCAGGCCTTGCCTGCGCACTCATTACAGACGCAGGAAAGACAGTTGTTGCACCTGGAACTGAAACTTGTGTTGCTATAGGCCCTGATGAAGAGGATAAAATAGACAGTATAACAGGCAATCTCAAACTCATGTAAAGAAAAATTTCTAGTGAAATATTATATAAGGAAATTTATTGCTGATTCTAAAGGATGAGAAAAAGAGATGAAATAGACCAGATTGAAAATCAAAGGCATTATTATCTCAAGTATTTTTTCAGGAAGAGGTTCACCTACTGCACTTGCAGCTATGAAAATAATGGCATAGCATAAAAATGTAAAGAGGATACCTACATAGATAATGTCAAATTCCCTGAATATTGAAGTAGATGCGACAATGATGCTGATTATTGGATATGCAACAAAAGTCTTTGCTTCAAGATAGCCTGCAAACACTTCAGACAAAAAACCTGTTACAAACAAAAAGGCTATGCCGATTACAATGTTGTTTTTTGCAATCAGGATAGAGAGAAAGAACACATGTCCCAGGTTTATCTTAATCTCTTTTGTATACATAAAATACTGGAGAGCTGCAGAGCCGAGGAAAAGAAGACCATAGATTATGAAAGGCCTGAACATCAAAAACAAGATAGATAATAACGCAAAAAGCATGGCAAAAAATAATGTCGGTTTTAGTGCAGGGTTTTTTTTCATAGATCATCCCTGGATAAGGTTTTTGACTACATACATAAATGGCGATGCAAAAGACAGAAAATAGATGAAATTAAGAGCCAGAGGAATTAGTGTTTCCATTATAAGCTCAGGCATGCTTGAACCGGTTGCTCTTGCAATGAGGAATGTAAGGCCATAACACAGAACCGCTAGTAATAATCCCGGAATAATAAACGACTCTCCTGAAAAAAGGCTGAATATTACAATGGATATTAGCTGAAGAGCATATGATGAAATCTTAAGCACATCCATGCTGCCTAAAAGCAGATTAGGGAGGACGCCTGCGAATAAGAGTATAATAGCTGCGCTCCATACATTGTTTATCTTAGCAACCATCATCGCAAGAAAAAATACATGCCCGAAACTCGGGGCCACTTCATTTTTGCTTGTAATATATTCAGTTATGCCTGCAAAAAATAGTATCATCAGCAGGACAATCAACTTTTTATACAAAAAAAAGGCTGCGGTTACAAACAACATCAGGAATATGGCTCCGCGTAACTTATTACTCTGCCTTTTAACAGGCCTATACTTAGAATTGGTCAGTTACCATCCCCCTATGAGGATATTTATGCAGCTTCTGTTTTTATATTTTTATATAGTATAGTTATCAAGATTATGTAAAGCGCATAAGAGATAGTCTCAAGGAGCGACGGATTCCCATTGTATCCGAATAAGCCTTTTGCAAGGCTTCCTATTGTCCCGTCCTCATGCAGCGATGGATATATTCCCTGCTCTTCAAGAGGTGCTTTTTGATTTAAATCCCATACATGCTCAATAATTGGCGGCAATATTCCTGCTTCTTCAAATTCATGCACTCCGTGAGAAACTAATCCTGCAGCAAACAAGAGAAGCAAAAAACTTGATATGTTGAAGAATTTCTTGATGTTTATTTTCACTGACGCTACAAACATCAGGTATCCTAGGACAACTGCAACAGCAACGCCAAAAAGCCCGCCTATGATATTATTGTCAATCGATACAAAATTTGCAGCTCCAAGAAAGATTACTGTCTCTACACCTTCTCTTAAAACAGCTATGAAAGCCAAAGAGAATAAGCCAAGCCTATCATGATGCTCTATGTCCTTTGAAATCTTCTGCCTTAATTCATCAGCTACGTGCCTTTGCTTCATCATCCATAATATCATGGAAGTTAATAATATTGCACCCACAAACATTGTTATGCCTTCAAAAATCTGTTCTGCAGTTCCCTCAAAACCTCCTGCAAATGTATTAAAAAGTGCAGCAGCTCCTATGCTTGCAACTATGCCTGCGGCAATCGCCACGTAAACTATATTGTTATATTTTGTATTCTTTGTTTTTGCTAGGTATGCAAGAACTATCCCTATCACTAGTGCAGCTTCTAATGTCTCCCTGAATGTTATCAAAAAACTTGCTATTATCTTGCATCACCCTCTTGGATATAACAAGTTCGGAATACCATACACTTTATAAATCTTACTAAAAGTTCGTTACCCCGAACTTTTCGGAAGTATTAAATATATGTTCGGTTAACCAAACCAATATGGAATATAATAGATATAACGAAAGAAAAGAGAAGAAAGAATCGCACAGCCAAATACTAAGAAAACTTTTCAGGGGAAAATTCCCCATTGTTATCTTCTTCATTGTAATCATCCTTTTTTTCCTCCTCCTTAAGTATAAGTCAATAATACTCTTCATAGTTATTGCAATAATTGCAGGAGTCATAAATTATTTTCTCCATGTAAGTGAAATACATCTCCATCTCGGACATATCTCATTTCTCGCTGTAATATTCAGTTATGCCCTTGACTTTAAATACGGTGTTTTTATGATAATTATAGGGCATTTTATACCAGAGATAGTGGCAGGGCATGCTGATACTGAGATGTTAATTACTGGGTTTGTATATACTCTTGTGTCTTTTATAGCATCAATTATGAAAGGGACAGGCATCGTAGGTTTAGGAATTGGTTTAACATTAGTTCAGGCAATATTGACAATCACATTAGGCAAGCTGGCCGGAACTCCGATAAGTGAATTAATTTCAGAAGACGGGCTTGAATTCTTGATGAACTTTATTTATTATGTCTCCTTTTCACAAATACTATTAAAAGTAATTTTATAGAATTAGATCTTGTTTTTTTTCTCAAAAAGCTTCATGAGGATATTTAATTTTGCTATGGACTCATCTGAAAATCCGTGCTCAAGGTTGCATGCTTCGTCATGGACTTTAGCAGCGTCAATCTTAAGTATGTCCAGAAGGAATTTTTTTATGACAAGGTACTTCCTGACAACATTCTTTGCGCTCTCAAGGCCTTTTTTTGTCAGTTTGATTTTTCCGTATGATTCATATTTAATCAGGCCCTCTTCCGCCAGTTTTTTCATCATTTCAGATACAGAACCTTTGGACAATTCAAGCTCATTTACAATGTCAACAGGCCTCGGGTCTTCTTTTTTTGACTCTTGGAATAGAAAAATAGTCTTAAGGTACATCTCTGTAGAAATCTTGTCTTTCTGGGAGCCGTGAAGCCTGTGAGAGTGAATAATATTGGCCATTCTTCACAAGTAAACAAGTATTGTTTATAATCTTTGCTTTAAATTTGGTGTTAAAAAGAATCATAATTTATCCGGATCTAGGCCTATTGCCCTGATGCTGCATTCAAGAGTCACTTCAATCCCGTAAAGCCTAAGCTTATTGACAAGCTCAACAGATTCAGCCCCTGGATTGAGGATGACTTTTTTTATCCCTTTCTTGACAATGTCCGCAACAATCTTTACTCCTATCTCTGGAGGCAGGTATACTGAAGCAACATCAACTTCCAAAGGGATATCAGCGACATTCCCGTAGCATGTCAGGCCTTCAATCTCTTTTTCATGAGGATTGACAGGGAAAACCACATGATGTTTCTCCTTGTATGCGCGAATAGCCTTATTAGAGAACTTATTTTTGTCCTTTGAGGCTCCAATTATTGCTATCTTCATCAGTATCTAAAAAAAGGAGAAGGTATAAAAGTATTTCTATAGGAGCCTATCAAAAAAACCTGTAAAAGATATAGATTACAACTGACAGGACAATGCCGCATGATACTGCTATATAAGTCCCTGTTCTTATCATCTCTTCCCTTCTGACTTCCCCTGTCCCATAGATTATTGAAAATGATGGCATGGAGATTGGCGTCAGGGAAGATACTGCTGTGGCCATTGCTGCTGACATCACAAGAAGAGAGCTGTTTATGCCTATCATTGCCGAGAGGCTTAAGAGAACAGGAGTAAGTATTATTGTGGTTGAAGAATTATTGACAAAATTCGCTAGAGCAATAGACAAAAATACAATAAAAAGAATTATCATAAATGTAGGCAGCGGTGATATGACAGGGAAGAGTGATAAGGCCAGAAAATCCGCGGTCCCTGTATTGATAAGAATCTGTCCCAGTGTTAATCCGCCACCGACAAGCAGAAATATTTCCCACGGGATTCTCCTGACATCTTCCCAGTTCAATACCCTGAGTGCGAAAAGCAATATTGCTGCAACAAGCCCAATAACTTCCGTCCTGTAAAAATCAAGTGGCAGGTGAAGATATGTGCTTATCTTGCCTCCGAGGAGCCAGAAAAAGACAGTCGGCAAAAAGATCAAGATGATTTTTTTCTGTTCGCGATTGAAAGTGAATTTTAAGGACTCTTTTTTTATTTTTGATATCTTGATTTTTTCATCTCCGAGAGAATAGAGCTTCAAAAACACAATATAGGCTGTAATAAAAAGAAAGACTGAGACTGGTATCCCTACCCTGCTCCAGTCAAAAAAAGAAAAAGGATATCTGTCTCTTAAAAATGCCGCTGAAATTGCATTGGGATTTCCTCCGAGAATTGTTGCAAGCCCTCCGATGGATGAAGAGAATCCGGCCGCTAAGAGCAGCATCGAGGTGTAATTTTTTTTTGTACTGCTGCTTATCTCTCCTGAGATGGTTATTATCACCGGAACAAGCAAAGCAATTGTCGCAGTATTTGACATCCACATTCCAAAAAAAGCAGTTATAAGCATGGTATATAATAACAACAATTTTATCCTGCCATTGGAAAGCGCCAAAACTTTTAATGCAATCATCTTGTCAAGTGAATGCTTCCTGAATGTCTGTGCTATTATGAGCCCTGAGAGCAGAAGATAGATTATCGGGTTTGAAAAAGATATAAACGGATTTGAATTTTTAACAAGGCCAAGGGCTACTGCAAGAACAGGGATCAAAAGCGCTGTTACAACAATATTTATTGACTCCATTGCCCAAAGGAGCGCTATGCACAAAAACAGGGCTAAAGAAGATTTTATTTCAGGGCTTACATCGAGATTTATCGTAAGAACAAAGAACATCACCATAAAAGGGATTATCAGTTTCAGGTATTTCCTTATCTTTGACGGAAGCCATTCAAAAAAAAAATCCTTGGCAAGCCTTTCTTCTGATTCTATAAAATAATGCACGCCATGACCAAGCAGATCAGCAGTGGACCTGATATTAGGGATCATTGGAAAGGCAGAAGGCTTTTTCGCCCCTAGATCTGTTGATTTTTCAATAACGTCTATTTTCTCCAATGCCTTTTTTTTCTCTGTATTTAGCCTCATTAATACAGTAACTATGTGCGAGAATTTATATAATTTTCTTAGGATGATAGAATAAAAAATGAGTAAAAAATGAGGATAAAGATAATTAGAGTATAGTAAAAAACTATATCAGCATCCTCAAAATATCAACCATCCTATTGGAATAGCCCCACTCATTGTCATACCAACCTATTATTTTGACCAGGTTCCCGCCCAAGACCATTGTCGACAATGAATCAAAGACAACTGAGTTTGAATTTCCTATTATGTCTGAACTTACAATGGGCTCATCAGTATATTGGATGACGCCTTTAAGATGATATTTTGCAACCTCAGAGAAAAGCCAGTTTACATCCTGCACAGTAGTTGATTTTTTCAAGACAGCTACAAAATCAGTCAGTGATCCTACTGGCACAGGTACCCTCAATGCAAGGCCTGTGAGCCTGCCTTTTAATTCCGGAATGACTTCTGCAACAGTCTCTGCAGCTCCTGTTGTTGTAGGGATTATGTTTATTGCTGCAGCTCTTGCTCTCCTCAGATCTTTGTGCGGGAGATCAAGTATCTTCTGGTCATTTGTATATGCATGCACAGTTGTCATGAATCCTTTATCTATCCCGAAATTGTCATTGAGGACTTTTACCATCGGCGCAAGGCAGTTTGTCGTGCACGATGCATTACTGATGATTGTGTCATTTACTTTGTCATATGTTGTTTCATTCACTCCTCTGACAATGACTTTGACCCCTTTTGCAGGAGCAGATATCAGGACTTTTTTTGCTCCTGCACTGATGTGCTTTGCCGCCCCGTCCTTAGACGTAAATAAACCTGTAGATTCGACAACAATATCGATTTTCATATCTTTCCATGGTAGTTTTTCAGGCTCTTTTTCAGCTATAATAAATATTTTTTTGCCGTTTACAGTAAGGCTTTTTTCATCACTCTCAATAGTCCCGTTAAAAATACCGTAAGAAGAGTCATATTTCAAAAGATGCGCAAGTGTCTTTGCATCTGTCAAATCGTTTATAGCAATAAAATCAAGCTCAGGGTAATTTAGCCCTATCCTTAATACCTGCCTGCCTATCCTGCCAAATCCGTTTATTGCCACTCTAACCATGAATAACACCTCTTTTTTTTATAGTGACGAAATAGCCTTAATAAATTTTTTGATTGGAATAACTCAACGAGAGACAGAAAAGTTTATAAGTGCAATTTATCAATAAATGCAATAAAATATTAAAAAATTGATAAAAATTGATTTTTTGTGATAAGACATGCGGAGGTTGGAATAAGCTTGACAGATCATAATTATCCCAAACTCACAAGACAGGATAAATTTTTTGGAGTGAGTATATAAATGCAGAAACCAAAACCAAAGAAAGAAAGGATATGGCTATATGTAGATAAATCGATACTCGGCTGGGTCTATGACAAGATGAAAGACAAAGTGTATGCTGATGAGTCACATTGCTTTGAGAGGCTTGTTGCAGAAGAGATCCAGAGGGAAAAGAAAAAAAGAGGTAATCAGGATGGCAAATGAAATATCAGATGGGTTTACAAGTTTTGTAAAAACAAACATACCTGGCTTTGATGAGCTTATGACCAAAGGAATCCCGAAAGGCTCCCAGATTCTTATATCAGGCGGCCCGGGAACAATGAAGACAACATTCTGCCTTAATTTCCTCGCTAACCGGGCAAAAGGCGGAGATACCTGCCTTTATCTGACATTTGAAGAGCCTGAGGTAAACCTATTGAGGAACATGAAAGAATTCGGATGGGAGATGGAAGATCTTATACAGAAAAAAAAGCTCTACATAAAAACCATTGACCCTTTCAAGATGTCAAGATCAGTAGAAACTTTGTTAGCCCAGGCAAGAGGAGAATTATTAATAGAGATAAATGAAGCTAAAAACCTTATCCCTGAGGGAGTCAATCCGGATATTGTAGTAATAGATTCATTATCAGCGGTATCTGCAGGGTTCTTCGGAAAAAACGAAGGATACAGGGCGTATATGTCGCAGATATTTGAAACATTCAGGAAGATGAAAGTGACATCTTTTCTCATAACAGAGATAGAGCATAACACCACAAAATACAGCAAATCAGGGGTTGAAGAGTTTTTAGCTGACGGAGTTTTTGCATTGTACAATTTCAGGCAGGGGAACCAGAGGATGAACGCCCTTGAGATAATAAAAATCAGGGGCTCTGAACACAAGAAGAAAATAGTCCCTTTCAAGGCATTGAAGGGGCAGGGGATAGTAGTATATCCGATGGAGGAACTTTTCATAAATGATAAATGAATATGGTAAATATCAAAAATGATATATAACCGTAAAATTGCGGTTTTTACATTTTTGCTTTTAATTATGCTCTCTTTTGTGTATGGTGAAGCTGGGAATTTCTGCAACGGGAACAGCCCGTGCAGCTGCGGGACTAACTGCTCTGGCGGCTATGAAGACTGGAATGACTTTAATACAATAGACTCATGTGAGGACGGGCCTGAATACACTTATGAATATGTTGAAAACATAACAATAACAGATTTAAGCAATTCAACTTTCAGGATTGGCGATCTGGTAAGCGTCGACGGATATGTCGACTGCGATCCTGATACAGATGAGGTCACTTTTTCTTATCATAACACAACTTCATGGAGAGCATTTGCAAACTTCAATTGCTCAGAGCAGGATAAAACGCATCTGTATAGCAATATCACATTAGATCCTGTAATGGGGAATCATACAATTAGAGTTACGATTGCCTATGAAGGAGATGCGAACATGATCTGCGGATACGACTATGATTCAGTATATTCTGATACAGACGATATAAAATTTTTTGTTTTGTCTCCGAATATAGATATTACCTCTCCATCTGTAAAAAATATTGCCCCTAGTGAAGGGACAACCTATGTGTTTTTTGACGGGATTGTAATTAACATAACAGCAAACATAAGCGATGCTATTCTTGTAGAAAATGCCGCAGCAAATATATCATGGGGAGGAAAAAGCCATATAATTAACCTATATAACTCAAACGGTTTATACAGGGGAAATTTTACAAATACAAGCGATATTGCAAAATACGATATAAATATAATAGCTTACGACAATGCAAGCAATATAAATGATACTGAAAACAGCTATTTCTACATCAATTCATCCAGCAATATCACTTTCATTCTGCCATCTGAAGGGCAGATGCACCCTTCTTTAGAAGGCATTATTTACCTTGAGATAACTCAAACAGGTGCAGACATAAACAGCGTCTGGGTAGATATCAACGGTGGAGAAAATATTGTTTATCCTGAAAATAAGAAAATTTCAGTTGAAGATTCCAGCGGCCAAGGAGCCAGCATTATTAACTCATCAAACCTTTCACAGTCATTTTATTCCGGTCAGGATATGTATGTAAATGCAATTTCCCTAAAGCTTAAAAAAACAGGAACGTCGGTGCAAAACGCGATTTTGGAATTGAGAAACAGCACTTTTGGAAATCCTTCTTATCTGCTTGCAACATCGGAAATTCAGGAATCAGATACTGATGATTCTTATAACTGGGTAAATCTCGAGCTTAACTCAACTGTTTTATTAACAGGAGGCAAGAGTTACTGGCTTGTTTTCAAATCAAACGGCAGCTTAACAGATTATTTTTCATGGGAGATAAATAATGATAATTATGCCGGAGGAAACCTGAGCATAAACACTTCGATTGACGCTTTATTCATTGTATATGATAAATATAGATTCAATGCGACCTTTTCCCCTAATGATGAGAACATGGATTTCCAGGCATTCGCTGACACAAGCTTAGGGGAATTGAGATCGTCTATTATTGAAGCTCTTTTTGATTTTGAGCCTCCGGAGATCCTGGAATATACTATTGATCCTACCACGGAAACAGAGCTTGATCCAAATTCTCCGATAAGAGTAACTGCCAATGTCACTGATAATCTGGAAGTCGCTAATGTGTATATAAGCTACATGTATGAAAATGATTCTGACTGGACAAATATTCCGATATATCTTATAGACGGGCTATATCAGGGAAATTTTACAACTCCATATGAAAATAATGCATATATAAAAGTCCATGCTGAAGATACATCAGGCAATTCTGCAGACGGATTTGAAGACCTCTACCAGATAGCTTATGACACTTTTTGGTATATTGAGCCTCCTGCCTTTAATGACACCGGAATAAAGATAGGTACAAGCGCAAATATAGAAAATCTGACATTGCACTCGGATGCAGATTATGGCTTTACAGTGAACTTATCCTATGTATCAGGCAGTAATATTTATTTTAACGGGACACAAAGCATGCTTGTCAATATCCCATCAAATGAAAATGTAAGCGTTATTGTATCTGCTGATGCGGATTCAAACCCGGGTGAGAGCACGGTTGAATTTTCTTTCCTCAATCTGAATGATACAGTTTCGCCTATTGAGTATGCATTCAGCATGTCTCTTATAACATATCTTTCAGGGCCGTATATGCATACGACAATAACTGACTACGACCCGGCTGTAATAATAGGCGATCATATTTCAAATATTACAGCAAGAATAACAAATTTAGGCAATGAGACAGCATATAATCTTACAGCAAGATGGATTCTCCCTGTTGGATGGACAGCAAGAGGGAATGCCACAAGGTTTTATGAAAATTTATCTTCCGGAGGATTTGTCGCATATGAACTTAGCATAAGTGCAGATATCACAGAAAGTGCGCTTGCAGGAAGCCAGGAGATATTTTTTGAAGTAAACACATCCGGAGGAGATTATAGCTCTGATTCAAAAACAGTAGACGTATCATTGCCCGAAGAGGAAAACTCAAACTCTGGCGGAGGAGGAGGCAACGGAGGGTCAACAAGTTCAGGCGGGCCGATTATCATAGAAAAACCAGACATTTACACAAGCCTTAAAGAATTGAAAGTCATAAGAAGAGAGGACAATGATTTTATTTTCAACATAATAAACAATGAAACTTCTAAAAAATTGGAAAATGTAAGCCTATCTATTGAGAACATCTTCAGGAATTTCTATAAGCTAAGCCCTGAAAAAATAGAAAGCATTCAAATCGGAGAAAATATAACCGTAAATTTAACAATAAAACTCCCTGACTATTTTACAGAAGGTGCAAGCGAATTAAGGCTTGTAGTGTCTTCTGATAATGTTGAAGACATAATAAAGCCATTTAAGATTATAGTTTATGATAGTAAATACCCTCTGACAGAATGCCTTGATAAATCAGATGCATATATTTTAGAAATGAGAGTAAAAGGCATTGATATATCTGAAAAAGATGATTCCTACAAAACGGCCATAGATAATTTCAATAAGGCCAGTTACAAAGAAGTAAAAGCATTCTGCGAGGATATGGCATCTTTCTATAATAGTTTTGTAGAGCTTGAGAATAATACTAATGAAATCAGGGAATCCATAGAAGAACTAAAGAAGCAGGGCTATACAACATCTGAACTTGAAAAATTTATGGACCTTGTTGAAGAGGCTCTTTTTGCCGGTAGGATTTCCGATGCATCTGAACTTGCGAAAAGAGCAATTACAATGGTTGAATCAACAAGGCATTATGAAAAACCCATGAATCTAAGGATGATTGATTTCTATCTTGCAAACAAAAATGCGCTATTCTTGTTTTTAATAACTTTCCCTGTGTTCTTATTCTTAACATCCAGGCTCATATACATTAACAAAACAGAAAACAGGATAAAAAGCCTCAAAGAGGAAAAAGAGCAGATTGGCAGTTTGCTCAGGAATATACAATCAAAGTTCTTTGTCGATAAGATGTTAACTCACGACTTGTATTCCGTATACATAAAGAAATACAGGAAAAGGCTTGGCGAGATAGAAACAAAACTTGTAAAATTTGAACTGTTCCAGAAAAATTATTTTAAGATGGAAAAAGTTGATCTTACCAGAGAGAAAGAAAAAATAGAAGGCCTCATAATTCAGGTGCAGGAGGATTATTTCGAGAAAAAAATCATAGACAGGGACAGCTATGACAACATGGAAAGCACATATTACAGCATATTAAATAATATCAATGAAAGAATGACAGGCAGGCCTGAAGAAAAGATAGAGATAAAACCAGAAAAGGAACAGGAAATTAAAAGTGAAATTCCTGAAAAGACAGAAGAGATAAAAAAAGATATACGTGAAAAAAATTATCCTGAAAAGGTGTTAGAATTAAAAGAAAAGCTGAAAAAAATAAATGATGGGAACCTGCAAAAAATCAATGAAGCAAAAATGATGAAATATAAAATGAAAGTAGACAACACAAAAGCGTTTTATTTCAAAGACGGGCAGGGAGCCTACTCTCTTGACGAGTTTACCGGTATGCTTGAGAAGATGGATGAAGAATTCTACAGATTCCATACTAGCAAAGGCAGGAATGATTTTTCAAGCTGGATATCAGAGGTTCTCGGGATTGACGACCTTGCAAAATATGTGGAAGAATGCAATTCAATTGATGCTATCAGGAAAAAAATACTTGAATATTTCAATCAAAAAAAAGAATAAAGAAAAAAATAGAGAGAGATGAAAAAAATGTCAGATAAAAAAATTAAAAATTGCGGAATTGTATATGTTGCTTTATTTATCATAATCTCTTTGCTCGCATCTTCGCTTCCGTTTGAAGATATACTTTTCACATTCAGCCGGGAAAATTCAAGGCAGAAAACTTTCCACGATGCAAACCAGACAATTGTCGCTATAAAAGACCTTGGCTATGATACAGAGAGATTGCAGGATATTCTTGATGAAGCTGTTATTTATGAAGATGATAATGATTTCTTCAGCATTATTGATGTTTTTAAAAATACAACAGATGGCCTAAACAATCTGAGGAAAAAAGCTTATTCAGCCGGAATTGATATCGAAATAATAAAAAAACAAAACATAACAGTGCAAAACGCATCTCTTGAACTTGCGCAGGCACAGTCAGAACTCATTGATGGGAGATATGAAAGCGCAGAGATTCTTCTTAATGAGATATCAGGAGAGATAGGCAAGAAAAAATCAGAATTAACGGTATCTATTGATGAAAAATTTAATGAATTCAATTTCAGGCTGGTAAATGCAAGCGGTGATGAAACTATTCTTTCAGGCCTTAGAGCAGAAATAAAATCCCTAGATGAGAACAACCTGAATGTGCAGTCAATGAACATAATTAATGATGAGATAATTACTCTTGAAACTTCTCTTTTTTATATAGAACAGCTAAAAGAATTTGTGTCTTATGCCAAAGATAAGAAAATTGATTCAACAGAGATAACAGATGGCCTTGATGAATCATATTATCTCATAAAAGCGGGGAAATATGAAAAGGCAGCAGAATTGCTATATAGTCTTCAGCAAATAATTTCAGAAGAGAAAAAGGCAAAAAAAAGCATTGATGATGCCAATAAGGAGATTATGGCACTTCCTGAATCAGGAGAAAAACAGGATATGCTTAGAGAAATCAGCGAGATGGATAGTTATTATATGTCAGGCGACTTTGAAACTGCCGGGGAAAAAGCAGAATCTATTATGAAAGATGTCCTGTATTTAAAGTCAGAGCTAATCTTAAGTGAATCAATAGGGAAAAAAGGAGCATCTCTTGCAGAAGTAATTAAAAAAAACATTGCGGCAATCCTCATTGCCCTTGCATTCATAACTTGTGTTTTCCTGATCTTCAGAGGTTATATAGCCAAGCTTATAATAAATAAAAAAGTCAAATATTATGAAGAAAGAAAGAACAGGATTTTCGGGATAATGAAAGATCTGCAGGAGCAGTATTATGTCCAGAGGAAGATATCCAAGAGATCATATCTGAAGCAAATGCGCCAGAATGAATTAAGGTATGCGGATATAACAAAAGATTTAGTAATGATGAATAAAAAAGTAAAGAGATAAATACTACTAAAATATAAATAATAAAAAGAGGATGAAATGAAAGATATACTAAGGTTACTTTTATCTATTGGGGAAGCATCAGAAGATTACTTTCTGCTTCTTGACGATAAGCTAAAAATAATCTGGGCTAATAAGGCTTTTGAAAAGAGAGGCATTAAAAAAATAAAAGGAAAGAATGCCAAATCTGTTGTAGAAAAACAATATTTTGATTATACCTCTGCAGTTTATGCCCTGAAAAGCAATAAAGTCAGAAAAGTCATGAGAAATGGAACAGAGATAGTAACAATGCCTCTGGAGCTTGAAGGAAAAAGATATGCAATTGTGTTTAGCGCCCTGCAAAAAAATATTTCGGTGGCAAAAAACATACAGAAAACACTGAAATATGATGAGGGCATCTATAAAAGTGTTTTAGACAATATGATTGTTGGCTGCCAGATCATAGGCTTTGACTGGAAGTATTTATACCTGAATGATGTACTGGAAAAACAGAGCAGGACAACCAGAGAAAAGCTGCTGGGCCACACGATGATGGAGAAATATCCGGGCATAGAGAAAACAGAAGTATTCAGGAAGATTAAGATATGCATGATAAAAAGAATCTCCCAGAAAAGCATAAATGAATTTAAGTTCTCTGATGGCTCTATAAGTTATTTTGAGGTTAAGATAGTTCCTATAGCTGAAGGGGTATTAATCTTATCAGATGAAATTACAGACCAAAAGAAAGCTCAGGAAGCATTGTTAGAAAGTGAAGAGAAGTATCATTCACTATTCAAGAACATGTTTAATGGCTTTGCTTTCTGCAAAATGATATATGACCGCGGCAAGCCTGTGGATTTCACTTATCTTGATGTAAATAAGGCCTTTGAGGCTTTGACAGGATTAAAGGATGTTGTCGGAAAAAAAGTGTCAGTTGTCATCCCCGGCATACAAAAGTCTAACCCTGAATTGTTTGAGACATATGGAAGGGTAGCATTATCAGGTGTGCCGGAGAGATTTGAGACACACATTGATAGCCTTGGGATGTGGTTTTCTATTTCAGTATACAGCCAGAAAAAAGAACATTTCGTTGCGCTGTTTGATGTAATTACTCAGAGAAAAAAAGCTGAGGAAGAAAAAGATATGCTCACAAATAAGCTTAAAGAAAGAATCCACGATTTAGAAAGATTCCAGAATATCACCGTAAACAGGGAACTTAAGATGATAGAATTGAAGAATAAAATCAAGGCATTAGAAAAAAAAGGAGGTTAAAAAATGAAAAAATTATCAATTAGAATTATGGCATATATTGTTTTGATAGCTATCATTGTTGCAGCTACCGGATGCACAAAATTTCCAGGAGATATTGGTGTAGAAAAAGTAAAGAGAATTAATGTTACAGATACAGGTAATGAACAAATTAAGTAAATTTAATTTATTTTTTTATGATTTAAATGGAGACACATGATGGGTAGCCTAAAATACAAAATACTGAATTTAACAATAATTCCTTTAACTATTGTTCTTATTATTGTTGGCGGGCTAGCAATTTATAATAAGATAGATGCAGAAAGAGGGCTCTTTTTACATCGGTTAAATGCATATAGAGTCCTTCTTGAAAGCGGCGACTTGACTTTTGAAACTTCTACGGATAAGGTTAAATTGGAAGCTCTGTTTAATGAAAAAGTTGAATTTTCAAAAATTCTTGGCTACAATCAATTATTATTATATTCAAGCGAGGACACAGTTCCTCTTATTACCGAGCAGGATAAAATGGATATCGACGAAGCGTTTCGCGGGATTGAAACAACCAAAAAGATAGAAGCCAAGGAAGGAAGAAAGGCAACTTTTGTTATTATTTCTCCTCTAGTTGTTAATGGGAGAGTTGTGGCTGTCCTTCATCAGGGTTTGTCCAAAGAAAAATCAAACCAGAGGATATTAGAATACTCCATATTTATCGGTATTCTTATCTTTGTTGGGATAGGGATTTGTTTTATCTCAAGCTTGATTTTATTAGATAGTGTAATCTTGAAAAATATATACAAACTTAAACTAGGAACAATTGAAATACAAAAAGGGATTCTGGACACAAAAATAGATATAAAAACAAAAGATGAAATCGGAGACCTTGCACAGACATTTAACAACATGACCTCTGATCTGAAAAGATCACATGAAGAAATAAAGATGCATTCTGAAAAGCTGGAGACAGAAGTAAAGCTTAGGACAAGCGAACTTGATGAGGAGGTAAAAGAGCTTGAAAATACAAAGCTTGCCATCCTCAATATTCTTGAAGACACTGATGATGCAAACAAAGACCTTACAAAAATAAAAAGAATGCTGAATGAAAAAATAGTCCAGATGGAAGATATCAACAAGAAAAAAGATGAGTTCATATCAATAACTGCCCATGAGCTTAAAACCCCTCTTACAAGCATAAAAGGCTTTGCAGAGCTTCTTAAGAACCCGAAGATATCTGCAAATAAAAAACAAAGTATGGAATATTTTAACATAATAATAGAAGATACAAGAAGGTTAAGCGAGCTTATAACAGACATGCTTGATATCACGAGGCTTGACCTTGGCACAATGAAATTCTTTTATGAAAAAACAACAGCAAATGAACTGATAACCGAGCTAAAAAACCTGAATGAGCTTGTAGTTAAACAAAAAGGCCTTAAGCTGATAATTGATATGAAAAAAAATATTCCTGAATTTTATACAGACAAGTTAAGAGTGACCCAGATACTCTCAAACTTCGTAAATAATTCAATTAAATATACAGAAAAAGGTTCTATTACAATTGAAGCTTTCAAAGATAAAGAATTTATCCATTTCAGGAATACTGACACCGGAGTTGGCATTCCAAAGGATGCGCAGCCAAAAATATTCCAGAGATTCTTCCAGGCAGACTCTTCATATACAAGGAAAGTAGGAGGAACTGGCCTGGGCCTATCAATATGCAAAGGAATAGCTGAAACTTTAGGAGGGAAGATATGGTTCAAAAGCAGACCTGGAGAGACAGTATTTGAATTTACCATAAAATTCCTAAGTAATCCGCCTGCAGTGCAGGAAAAGGATGCAAAAATATGACGAAATTGAAAAATAATAGATACTTTTAATAAGAGACAAATAAATAACACAATAAAATGGCTAAGAAAATACTTATTGTCGATGATGAGCCACACATGATAGAGCTGGTTAAGGCAGTCTTAACAATCGAAGGTTATGATGTGACAACAGCATCTGACGGAAAAGAGGGTCTAGAAAAACTTGAAAAAATGAAGCCTGATCTTGTTATTCTGGACATGATGATGCCGGGAATGTCAGGCAGGGAAGTATGCGAGAAAATTAGAAGCAACCCAAAAACAAAGAACCTAAAAGTTGTTTTTGTGACTGTCGCGAGATTCTCGGAAGTCGGAAAGCAGGTCCTAGATAAGATGAATGTCTCTGATTACATAACAAAACCTTTTGAGAATGCTGACCTAGTGAAAAGAGTAAAAAAACTTATTGGATAATATTAATAACAGAATCAGCAAAAAGCATAATGCATTTCAGGAAACACTCTTCTTCATCTTTTAGTATATGCTTTATCTGGAGTATAAGAAATTGTCTGCGCTATCCTTATTTATACTATAGAATGACTAACACAAACAACTTATTTAGCATTTATTTACCTGAAATTCAAAATTTAGAAATGATTATAAACAAGATCCTTTTAGTAAAATATATGACCTTATATGATGACATCTCTAAAAACAGCATAATACTTCTTATAACTTCTAAGAGCACATACAGGGAATCTATAAGCACTATTTACCAGGAGATAGCAAAATTCGGGAATATCGGATACATCACTATAAATAAGCCATACCAAAGCATAAAAAAAGACCTTGAGAACAAGAGCATAAACACAACAAAATTCTTTTTTGTCGATGCTATAACTGCAACAGTCCAGGCGCCGCCGATTGTCAATGACTGCATATTTGTGTCATCGCCAACTGCCCTTACTGATATAGGCCTTGCTTTCTCTTCTCTCTTAGGAGAAAAAAACAGGGATCTTGTCTTTTTTGATACAATATCGACCCTTGTTGTCTATGAAGATATCGGCTCAGTCATAAAGTTCGCGCATAACCTTGTCACAAAAGGAAGGGTAACTAACAAAAAAGTCCTCTTCCTGTCATTAAAAGAAGATTCTGAAACACTCATAAAAGACCTTAATATGTTCGTTGATGCGGTTGTTGAGGTTTAGCTCTTTTTTTACAGATATGTAATAAAAACAAACATCCCTATTGTTTCTTTTTCGTTTCTTTTTTGAATGTTGCCATAACAGACATTGCTTTTTCTGCATTGGATTTCAAAAGTATAAAGGCGATAGCATAAAATACATAGCTGAAAAGCCATCCTAAGTCTATTAAGTCGCCTGATTTGTAGGTATCGTAATTAATTGCATATAATATGTCGCTTACACCACTTGCTATTGCGCCGATTGAAAATATCAGCCAGGGAACGCTGTAGCTGCCTGACAAAATCATTGACAAAAGTGTTATTACAAACATAGCAAGTATCAGGTCTGCAAGTATATATCCTGACGTGACTATGTTTTCTACAACTGTTATTTCACTGTCCCAGGATATTGGAAAATATCTGAAATAGAGTATGGCCACAAGCAAAAGTAAAAGAGCAGTTACAAGGAGTCTCTTTTTCTCATGTAAAAAGCCAGGGTTAACTGTTCGGATGGCATAAAAAACTCCGAGGTATAATATCAAATATCCTCCTAACCAAAGCACATCTGATATTGAAACAACAGGATTTCCTATGAGACTCCAGATGATGTCTGCAATTAAGAAAAGAGATAGTGTTATTGTTATGTATAAGATGCTTTTTCCCTGTAAACTTTTAAGCCCGAAATATTTTATTCCTGCATATCCGAAGAAGATGGATATCAACGGCGTCAGATACGTGATTGTTTTTATAACAAACCCATAAGATGGATTTTCTACTATCCCTGATAGATAGAGCCCTGATAGATAGAGGCTATAAATTATAATTATAGCAATATATATATTTGATTTTTGCACGTTTATCATATCCTATTTTTTATTCTTCAATACAGGTTTCTCGGCTATATCTGATTCTATTGCTTTCTCTGCAGTCTCTTTCATAAAGATAAACCCTAATGCAAACAGCAGATACCCGTATATCCATCCTAGGTCGATTAAATTGCCGCCTTTATATGTGTCAAGATTCAAAAAATAATATATGTCTGCTATCCATATCGAGAGTACACCAATGCCGATTACTATCCATGGCCTGCTGAAGCTTCCTCCAAGAGCAGTCAATATTATAGCTACAGTAGATATCAGGATGATAAAATCACCAAGAACATAGCCAGAGGCAACCATATTTTCCAGCGGGGTTGACTCCGGATTCCAGGCAAGCGGGAAGACTTTGAAATATATAACGACAGCTATTACCGCAATCATGCATATCATCAATAATCTTTTTTTGTTGCTGAAAAAATTAGAGTCAATTGTCTTTACGCCAAAAACTATCCCTGTGCTTATAGACAGATAACCTATCAAATAGACAAAATCCGCGAAAGTGACAGAACCATCTGCTCCAAGCATCCACCAGAGTATATCTCCCAGGACCCATGACATGACACCGATAAGCAGGAAAAGCAGGCTCTTGCCGCTCAGTGTCTTTATCCCGAAGTACCTGAATGCAAAAAATCCAAAAACTGCCGGTATTATAGGATGCAGGTATGTCAGGTTATTAGCTATCTTCTCGAAATCTGCAGCTTCCTGCATAAAAAAATAAATCATTGTTATGGCAATGGCATATATTATAACAAAGATAACTGCTTTTTTTGATGTTTTCATATTCTGCACCTTCTTCTATCTTTAATTTAAGCTTCAGACTGCTTCGTTATATTTTCCAGTATCCTGTCAGCGTTTTTCTCTCCCATATAACCGACAAGCATGTGATGCGCCAGCTCTAAGAGCTCATTTGGGTTCTTAGAGTCATAATTCTCAGATATCAGCTTCTTCACTTCTTCCCCAAATATAGGAGTCATAATCTTAATTATCTCTTCTTTCAGGTCTTTTTTCATAGCGTTTGCTCTACCATTATATTATTCTTTAGTTACCCCCATATATATAATTTCTTATCTTTTGTATTGGTCTCTCAAGATATGACAAATTAATTGAACTTAATTCAATATGTTATTATATTATTTTTAGTATAATATAAATATCTGTCTAATATCTTAAATATGAAAAACTTTAAAAATACTTATTATATTAAAATAGATATAAGATATAGGAAAAAGGCAATTAGGTAGTAAAATAGTGCTAGGAAATCGTCTTGAACAGCAGATATTGGAGGTATTTGATAGGGATATCTCTTCTCTTTTTTCCATAAACCAGATATCAAAAAAACTGAATAAGTCATATCCGCACATAAATGCTAAAGTAAATAATCTCATAAAAGAAGGTGTCCTGAGCAAGGCAAATGTCGGAAGAAGCTATTTATGCAGCCTCAACCTTGAAAATGAGAAATCAATTGCCCTTTTGATACTTGAGAGCGCAAGGAAAAAAGAAAAAGCAGTCTCAAAGATAAAAAACAATTCAATTTTTTTTGATGAGATCTATAGAATAAAAAAAGAATTCAGGGTTCATACTCTCCTTCTTGCAAACGATTCCTTATTTTTTGTAATTGACTACCTGCATGATAAGGAGGCAATAAAGAATATGTTCAGCGAAATAAAGCAGTTTAACCTATTATTTTTTGATACAGGCGGCTTCATAGACCATCTGCTTCAGAATCCGGGTTTAATACGGGAATTGATTGTCCTATATTCATATGAAAAGTATTTTGAGATTGTAAATTCAGTAAAATCCAAATTGATATCAAAGACTTTGTTTTCAAAGGATAAAAAGAAAAAAGATGGAAAATAAAGGAATAGCAAAAAAAGTATTGACCTATGGTGTTCTTCTGTCAGTCATAGCTATAGTCCTTTACTTCACTATCGGGAATAATGAGATGATTTCGCTTAACAAGCCGTCTTTCCATATAGGTGATATTGCTGAGATAACAATAAACTCGGAAAACCTCACTGAAATGCGGATTGAAATATTGACTCCAAATGCAATTTATAAATTTGTCAATCCGAAAAAAAAGCTGAAATACCGAATAAATGAAGAAGGCAATTTCACGATTAACCTGTATGATAAAGAGGATCTTATTTCAAGCAAATTTTTTGAGGCAGGTAAACTTAGCAAGGAGAATATAAGCAGCCAGTCTTTTGATTATTTCATCCTTGATAAAAACAAGTATATGAGGGGAGAAGATGTGATAATTTCCTTCAACGAATCGCTCCTTAGCATAAACAAAACATTTATCATAAACTCCCCTTCTCAAAAATTCAATTTCGTTAATAGTGAAAGGAAAAGATTCAGGTTCATTCCTAGAGAGGAAGGAGAATACATTGCATCACTTTACATGGGAGATATCCTGTTAGAATCCGAATCTTTTAATGTCGGAAAACATTGCCCTTTCTGCGGCATCAATCTTACGAACTCATCGGAAAACAATCTTGGCAATCTTTCATTTACAGATGTCCCGAGCTTCTTTATAAAAGACAGTAAAGGAGGGCTGAAGAATTTCAATATAATCGTACATGGAAGAGAGAAAAAAGGCAGGGCATTTGACAGGTTTAATTTAACAAAAGGCAGGTACAATATAACTCTTTACCCTGAAATATCAGGTATAAACAGTATAGACTTTAAAGGCGTTGAATACGATAACGCCTTTGACCTAGGCCTTGAAGATATCCCTTCAGATTCAGTAAATATTCCCGGGACAAAGACAAAGAAAGCATTTTCAATAGATCCTTCCGGGTTGAATTTCTCAACCGCAAAAATGGATGTAAATGCAGTTGGAATAAAATTGATGAAATGCAAAGACTGGAATTTTGCAGAGCAGAGATGCTATGGAAAATGGGAATTCATCAGATATATAACGCCCGGAGAAAATTATAGCATAGATATAGATTCATCTGATCCCGGTTTTGCGGAAGTCGGCCTTGCATCAATAAATACAGAAAGACCTATTTATCATCCTGATGAAGAGGTAAAACTGACTATTGTTGTATTGGATAATTCAGGCAATCTTGTCAGCGGTGCAAATGTAAACTTAGAAATAAAAATGCCTGATAACATGACTATAAATTTCTCAACATCAGGCAGCACAATAACAGAACTACAGGCAGGAATATACGAGGCAATTTTCAATAATGCAAGCAATGTCGGAAGATATGACCTGTTTGTAAAAGCACTGGGGGACAATGTGAATAACACGATGTTCTCGTACTTTGATGTGGCATCGTATTATGAATTTGAAATATCAAGAGACATGCTTGTAACAATAGATCCGTTCAGAAATATCCTTGCAGGAAAAATAAAGATTGCTTCTTACTCAAACATGACAGGATTTTCTTATACAGAAAAACTGCCTCTTGATTTTTCAGTCTATGATCTCGGCGGAGCAATAAATACGACAACAAATGATAGCATTCTTCTTACATGGAACAGTCTTTTACAAAACTCAAGCATAACCTATAAGGCAAAGCTCCCCCCAATCTCTCCTGCATTATATGAGTTGCAGGGTTATGTAACATATTCAGACTTCAACGGAACAAATATCTTTGAAGAGGCAAGGCCCTGGTTCATTGCTGCTGATCCGAGCACTTCTTATTTTACGACATTTGCAACCTGCTCAGGAAATCCGGTTTTTGGTGATTGGATAGATACTGCATGCGCAGGAGACGATATAGGAAACACTGTAGCAATAACCTCAAACTACACATGCAATTTCACAGATGTTTTGCCTGCAAATGCTAATTTGCTCAGTGTAAATGTTACTGTATTAAGTGTGCTTGTCCTTTTAGACAATTCCCTAAATGTTGTCTTAAACAACCAAAACCTCGGGACAATAGCGACAACAAACGGAGGCTGCGGAAGCGACGGCTCTTTCAGCTATCCATTAAACACATTAACAAGATATAACATAGGCGGAGCAAACAGAATAGATATAAATCCTGTTGCTGCTGCAAGAGTAGCATTAAACGATGACGATACTGCATCTGATAATGTGATAAGAGTAGATGTATCATATACAATGAAACCGAATATCACACTCAACTATCCGGCAGACGGAGCAGCGATACTCAAAGGAAGGATTGATTTCAATTTCACTGCAAGAGATGATGATTCTTCTGTCATGAAAAACTGTTCGTTATTCAGCACATTCAACGGAAGTTTCTCACCAAATACAACAATCCTGAATGTAGCTAACAATACAAACATAAACATCACGCAAAATGTGACCCCTGGGAATTATATATGGGGAGTAAGGTGTTTTGACAATAACGGAGCAGAGGCATTTAGCGAAAACAGGACTCTTTATGTGACAAAACTGATAAGGATGTTCTATCCGGATAGAGCTGCTCCGGGAATGAATGTTGTCCTTACCGTGATCGGGGAAGATCTTAATTCTACAGAGACAGTATTATCAAATACTTCTGATATTGTTTTCGGCCCGACAATTTCAACAAACCAGACAGGGCATTTTGTAAATAATAACGCAAAAATAATACAAGTTCCAATGTTCATAAAAGAGACTGCAATAGCACAGAATGCAAGCTTGAATATAAGCAGGACTATTCCCCAATGGAAATTTGAGATATACAATCCTACAGCAGGGAGCGGAAATTTCACAGGAGGAGCTGGGCTTAGAATATTGGGGAACGGTGGGGCAAATGAAACAAGAAGTTTGTTCGGCACTGTTGTCCTTGACACTCTGATCATTCCATCAGGAGTTACTGTAGAAGTCATAAAAACAGATAGAGACAATAACGCATCAAACGGAAATCAGGGTTATCTTCCTGCAATAATACTTGTGAAAGGCAATGTAAACATACAAGGAGTTTTTAATGTGAGTGGATCCAATGGCCAGACTGCAACAACAGATGTAGGCGGTAGTGGAGGAAACGGGGGACCGGGAGGAGGAGGAGGAGCTGGCGGAGCAGGTGATAATAACAATGGTGGAAATGGCGGAAACGGATTTACAGGAGGAGGTTCAGGAGGTATGGACCTGGGCAATGGACTTGGAGGCATTTCAGGATCAGGAACAGGATTAAATTCAACTGTATCTGCAGATGAACATGGAAGAACAGGAGGATATGCATTCCCTGGCTTCCCTAATGGAGGAGGTGCAGGAAATGGATCTGCAGATGACGGAGGAGGAGGAGCTGGCGGGACGGGTTTTGTATTTGGAAGTAGCGGTATCGGCGGTGCAGGTTTAACAGCAGCAGCAAATAGCGGAGGAGCAGGCGGCCTCGGAGGAGGAGGAGGAGGAGATTCAGATGCGTCTAACGAAGGAGGAGGAGGAGGATTCGGAGCTGCAGGAGGAAGCGGAGAGACAGGAACAGGAGGGCAAATAACAGGCAGCTCACAATTAATACCTCTGAGCGGAGGCTCTGGCGGAGGAGCAGGCGGATCAAATAGCGACGGTACTGCAGATGACGGAGGAGGAGCAGGCGGCGGCGGCGGCGGAAGTTTGCAGATTTATTCAAAGATTCAGATATTAGTAACAAATTTCATATATTCTGTCGGAGGAAATGGAGGCGCGTGCACTGATACTACTAACTGTGGAGAAGGAGGCGCTGGTTCAGGAGGAGCAATAATCTTGCAGGCGCCATATGTTTTTGTAAACGGGACACTGGATGCAAACGGCGGCAACGGAACAGGTGGCAGCGGGCTTGGAGGGGACGGAAGAATTAGGATAGACGGGCTAACTCTTCCATCAAGTTATCCTACTCTATTATCATCATATAACGGCAGTAATTTTACAGGACCTATGATATCAAATGTAACAGATTCATCAATCAATGGTACGGCAACACCAAATTCGGTTGTAAATATTTATTCTTCTACAGGCTCAGGTTCAATTGTTTCATATAATGGCACTGCAAATTCAAATGGAATATTTCAGGTTTCAGTTAATTTACCAGCAGGGACAAACTACATCTCTGTTGTACAAAATACAAGCAGCAATAGGATTGTTGTTGCAGGCCCTGCTGCCATGACAACATTCACCGGAGGGACAACCCCTGTAATAAATTCTGTTGAATGCGAGTTCAACACAACAGGGAATTGGCAGATATGCAGCAATGCATTGTATGGGTCAACGATACTTCAGATTAGATCCAATTGCACGATAGCGGGAGCCAGCATTTCAAACGTATCATTCCTCATGACAAATGTCCCTGATCTGAAAACAATAATATTAGGAAACACGACAAACAGCTCGACAGGGTTCTTTGTATTCGACAACAATAATGCACAGATTTTGGATTCTGGAAACTTTGACTTAAATGTGACATGCAATGCTAACAACTCAAATTCCGCAAATTATTATCTTGCATGGTCTGTTCCATGGGGAGTATTAAATTCAACATTGATAGCTCCTACAACAGCTACAGATGTTACACAGAATACAACTTTTAACTTCACCTCAAAATTGACATGCTTATTTGGGGAGTGCCAAAGTGTTAATGCGAGCCTTTGGCATAGCAATATAATGACTACAAAGAATCTTAGTTTTAAAATTCCTGATGCAGAAAGCCACTTTTCAAGCTTATCTGCTTTTACTGCCAGCTCAGGAAACCTTGCAAGCCTTCAGACTAATGTAGTTGATCCTGGTGCTGCTGCTGCTTATTTGGCATATGAGCTTGTTGATCCGCTTGCGACAAATAATGTAACTCAGCAATTTGCGTACAATGTATCTTCATTTAATCTCAGCGGTTCGCAAATCAATATAATTAATTTCAGCGGGCAATTATTCCTGACAGGTGGCTGGACTGACCCTGGCCCTGAGGCAGGAGACCCGATGGAATGCGGCAATGTCGGTGATGCTTACATACAGATATATAATGGATCAACATGGGAAAATATAGGAACACCTGTTATTGATCAGCAGGTAGGATTTAATGATGGTGCAGGAGGCGGTCCAGCGACAGCTTGGGACAGCGAAGGTCCACCATTTACAAAACAGAAATCCTCAGGGTTTAATGATGCATATATCAATTCAACGGGATTTATCAATTTAAGATTTTTTTGGAAAGATATTGATTGCACTGTTGGAGAATCAGCTAATCCTGATGCTGCTTTTATCTGGGACTATGGATTCATAACCATAAACTACACTAATGTAACCAGGTATTCTCTTGTATCTACATCTGCAGGAGCAAAACCTTTCTGGACATATAATAATAATCCATATACGCAGATAACTACATCATGCCTCGCAAATCTGACAGCAGGAGCAACATGCAACACAACATGGATGTCCAATGCAACAGGAGACATAGGGACAATATGGGACTTTTTCGCAAATTACAGCGCTTATTCATACCCGTCAAATATAACACAGAATGAGACAAGGCATGTAAATATTACAATTGTTGATTTTATAAGGCCAACGGTCTCAAATATAACCTGCCAGGCAAACGCCGGCTCGTGGACAACTTGCTCAAATATAATCTATGGAGACACATTGACAGGAGTCAGGGCAAAATGCTATTATCCTCCTGGCGGATCTATTACTAATGTAACTTTTAGCCTTTTAAATCTTTTTGATAATAATACTTATTTCACGAGTGCGACAACAGACAACTCAACAGGATTCTGGCTCTTAAGCACAAGCCGCCTAATAAACGATTCGGGAGATTTCAATCTATCTGTTACATGCTATGCAGCAACAACAGGAAGTTCATCAGCAAACTGGACAATTCCTTTTGGCACTTTGACAGTAGACTGGTATAACCCAACAATAGATGTCAATGTGACTCAATATGATTTTTCAAATTTCTCAGCGCAGGTTATTTGTTCAAGCGGAGAATGCATAAATCTAACCCTTATTCTGGACCCTGAACTTGTTTATAATATAGCAAATATGACTTATGAGCCAGGAACGGATTTTCCGATAGTAGATGGAATATGCCCGACGACAAACACATGCGCCGCAACAACCCCATGGGATGCTTTTGATAATTGTATTGCAGGCAATGGAGGAGGAGGAGGCTATGGTATATGCGCATCATCATACACAAATAAAATTGACCTAAGAGGATTGATGTGCAGGGGCTGTGACAGAAATGATGGGCCAAATGCAGGAGGGCTTTACCTGAATATTAATAATACAGCATGCGGCGGATTTTCATGCAGTTCAATATTTTTATCATTCTACCATGTTGTCCAGTCTATGGATGTAGACAGCCAGGGAAGCGGTGTCTGGATAAATGACAGCGACGGAGTTTTAAGAAGCATATCAAGATGCATGAGAGGCAGTTCCACCTGCGACTGCGACAGGATTGCAGGATGCACCCAGGCCACAATGGGACAATATGCAGAATATGTAAGCGTAAATATCTGCAGCGTTTCAGGAATAGATTGCAGCCTCCCGATAACAATAAGATTTACTTCTCATAATTCAACAGTAAACCACGACAGCAACGAATATTTCGGATGGGATAATATTAACATTACTGGACTTCTTCCAAAAGGAGTGATTCCTTACGGCTCAGGAGCTCCTTTCTATACTCTGACAGCAAATCCAATGTCTTGGAAAAACAACAGCTGTCTTGCACATCTGAACAGCGGAGATTCATGCATAGCAACCTGGAGAGTCAATGCGACAGGCACATTGTTTTCAAGCCATGATTTTTTTGTCAATGGAAGCACATTTGAAAATGGCAGCGGTGTGCATTCTGGAATTATAACTGTGATTATATTAAATGAGACAGCGCCCTATGTTGAAAGCATAACTTTGTCACCAAGCCAGCCTGTAGATGCATCTGATCTTAACTGTACTTTCACGATTCATGACCCAAATTACTTTGATACACTTACTGCGAATGTCTCATGGTACAGGAATAATGTGCTAAATCTATCTACTATAATCAGTATTACAGGAGATGTTCCTACTACAAACATATTAGGCAATGGAAATACCTCAAACGGAGAAACATGGTTCTGCAGCGTAACTCCAAGTGACGGCAAGATGAACGGCACAACAGCAAATTCAAGCAGCGTGACAATATTGATAAGCAACCCGCCTGTAGTAAATAACCTGCAATGCCAGGTGAATACAACAACATGGGGCACATGCAACAATGTCCATTATAACGAAATAATAACTGCAGTAAGAGCTAATTGCACAGATCCAGACGGCAGTGTTGCCAATGTCACTTTTAACCTGTCAAATTATGAAGATTCAAATACCTTTTTCACAGGAACTGTCAGTGTTCCTGCAGGAGTTTACTATGTATATGACAATAATGATATGCTTGTAAAAGATTCTGGCAACTTCAGTTTATCAGCATTATGCATTGACAACAGCGGAGTATCTACAACCTCTGTTTATTCATGGATAATTCCTTTCGGGACATTAAACATAACCTTCACAAAACCTACAAGAAATGTAAACATTACCCAGTATAGGTTATCAAACTTCACAGTAAGTATTACCTGTACAGGAGGAGAGTGCGGGAATGTGACAGCTGTGCTTGACCCGTTAAGGGCTTATCTAAAAGCTAACCTGACATTCGAGAGCCCGACAAATTTCCCGCTCGCTGCAGGAGATTGCGGAACAGGCGCAGGTTGGCAATGCGCTTCAAGTACTCCCTGGGATGATTTTGATAATTGCCTTGATTCAAACGGTGCATATGGAATATGTGCATCATTACAGGCAAATTCAGGTAGCAGTGGAACTAGAGGCCTTGAATGTGTAGGATGCGACAGGTTTGATGCTTCAAATGTAGGCGGGTTGTATATAAACATAAGTTCAAGGTTCTGCAACGGTTATGTGTGCCAGGCAATAAATGTCTCGTATTATCAGATTGTCGATGATATGGATGCAGCGACAGAAGGAAGTGCTGTGCTTGTCAGGGATCAGGATGGCGTATGGAGGAATTTATCAGTGTGCCTTGACAATGACCTAGACTGCGATTGCAATGTCATATCAGGATGCAGCAGGGCAAATTTCGGGCAATATGCTGAATATATTAGTGCAGACCTCTGCCAGATAAGCGGCATAAACTGCTCAGAAAACATAACCATGTTTTTCACTTCAGCCTATCCTATTGCCCAGGGCACAAGCGATTTTTTTGCATGGGATGAGATCAATGTCACTGCATACGGAATGAAAGGGATTATTCCTGTAAGTTCCGGCTTCCCATTCTACAGCGTAGAAAACAATCCGAGAACTGCAACTGACAATTCATGCCTGTTTAACATGTCTTCGGGCTCATCCTGCACAATCTTCTGGAATGTAAATTCAACAGGCTCAATAAACACAACACATGAAATATTTGCATATGTAAATTCCACATACACATCAATAAATGTAAGTGAGACAATTCACTATAATGTTACAATAAATATAAATTTTGCACCAAATGTTACGTCTGTTACTCTTGGTCCAAGTTCACCTTTAAATGATACTGACCTAAATTGTACTTTTACATTAACTGATAATAATTATTTTGATTCTTTGTTCGCAAATGTGTCATGGTACAGAAACGGCACTTTAAGGCTTATCCAGAATGTGTCTGCTGCTATTGATACAGCAACATCAACATACTTGACAGCCAACAATACTGAACCAGGGGATTACTGGACATGCGGAGTAACTCCGTTTGATCAGAACCTGTGGGGAGCGCAAAGAAATTCAAGCAATGTCACAATATATCTCTTTTCCCCTCCATCAATAAATTCAATACAGTGCCAAGTGAATGGTGCATGGGGAGCGTGCTCAAGCGCCACGTATTACAAAAATTTCTCTGCTGTAAGGACAAACTGCAGTTCTCCAAGCGGAATGATGAATGCTACATTCAACCTGACAAATATCCCTGACAATAATCTTTTCTATAATAATCTGACAACAGTAAATTCAAGCGGATATCTCACTTTTGACCAGCAAGATATAAACATAACTGATTCAGGAGAATGGAGGCTATATGTAAAATGCATTGACGCAAACAGCCAGATTGTAACTGGCCTTGCAAACTGGACAGTTGCATGGGGAAGCTTATCAGCAGTTCTCGTAAATCCTGATTCAAATACAAATGTACAGCAGAAAGCGTTTTTTAGTTTCTCTTCAAAGGTCACATGCTCAGGAGGGGAGTGCGGAAATATTAACGCAACATTAGACCCATACAACACGACAACAGTGTATGACTATAGATCAGGATTTGGCACTGACAAGTTTGCATTTATAGTCGACAGCAATAATAATCCTCCTGAATCTTTGCCGAATTCAAGGACAGCTTTATCAAATGCACAGGTTGCTCAGATAAATATTTCAGATGACACAAGATATGTTATGGCTGACCCAGGAGCAGGTGATTATGGAACATTAGAGATGATAATGGTATTAAACCATAGTGCTACAGACATAAAAAAAATACAGTTGATTTTTGAAGGCAGGGCAAGCCTTGCATCAAACGCTACAATCTATGCCTGGAATTATGTCTCAGGGGCATGGGTGCAGATAGGAAGCCTTCTAATGGCGATAGGCTCAGATAATACTGAAGTAGTAAACATAACATCAGGCATAAGCAATTATGTAAACTCAAGCAGGCATCTGAGATGGGCAGTATTAGATACTGTCACGAGTGAATTTTTGCATGTAGACTATGTTGCTGCAAATATTACTTATGATGTCTATAAAGGAACTCTGTCAACAATCCAGGGCGCAATACCATTCTATACTACAGACAAAAATTCTAAAGATTACACAAACCAGTCCTGCCTGTTCAACATGACATCAGGTCAGTCCTGTACAACAACATGGAATGTAAATGCAACAGGGCCTGTCGGATCGATCCACGAGTTCTTTGCATATTATAACAGCACGAATTATTCAGCATACCTGCAGGGAGGAGCAACATCCCATATATTCATAACAATAACAGACCAGGCGCTTGTCCCTCCGACAACAACATTGATATCTCCTGCAACAGGCACATATACTAATAATCCCAACCAGACATTTTTCTGTAATTCAACAGACAGTGTAGGCCTCTTAAATATATCTCTTTATGCAAATTTCAACACTTCTTTCATTGAAAACGAATCAAGAAATGTAACCGGAACAAATGCGACTGTGAATTTCACAAAATCATTGAGTGACGGAGCATATTTCTGGAACTGCCTTGCTTATGATACAGACAATAACAATGACTGGGCAGCAACAAACTGGACAATTACTATTGACACTGTGCCTCCGACACTCTATGTTGCCTATCCTCCTAATGATACAATACTTACGACAAGCAGTGTCGATTTCAACTTTACTGCATATGATGCCCTGGATTCAGTCCTTATCTGCAACTTAACTCTTGACAGCGTGGTTGAATTCCTGAATTTCAATGTCAACAACAATACATGGACAATAAAGGCAAAAACAGGATTAAGTGTAGATGATCATTACTGGAGCTTAAGCTGCTATGACAATGCCTTTAACATAAATATAAGCGAAACATATCATTTCAGCGTAGGTGACCTTCCGCCTAGCGTGACTTTAGTTACTGCAAACAATTCGTATTTTAACAGCCCTAACATTACATTATATTACAGTGCATCTGATAATTCAAATGTTGAAATATCCAATCTAATCTTAAATGGCGTCATAAACCAGACAAATTATAATGTCTCAAACGGCGGGACAAGCGATTTTAATGTGACTAATGTCGCACAAGGGAGATACAACTGGACTGTCAATGTGTCTGACATAAGCAATCTATCTAACCAGGCAGGCCTAAGATTCTTCATTGTTGACTACACTATCCCGACTATAAATTTAAATTTCCCGTCTGATAACTATAGCACCAACCTTACAGTTACGATTGTGAATTTCACGGCAATTGATAATTTTGACAGTTCGCTTTTATGTAATATAACCGTAAACGGTCTTGTTGCAAACGCAAGCATAGCAGCTACAAATAACACCCCTAAAACATTTGATGTAATCGCGTTTACAGATGGGATAAATTATTGGAACGTATCATGTTCAGATGATGCGGGGAATTATAATACAAGCCAGACAAGAATGGTGAATGTAAGTGCTCCTCCTACAGTCACTTTAATAGCTCCAGCAGACAGCTATTCACAAAACACAACCGACCTGAACTTTACATATACTCCTTATGACAATGTCAATCTATCAAAATGCGATCTGATAATAAATAATGTCTTCAACCAGACAAATGCGACAAGGGTTGTAAACAACCACCAGAATAATTTCTCGCTTTCAAATATGGGAGAAGGGAATTATCTCTGGCTCGTAAACTGCACAGATACATTCAACCTCTCGACATTATCTAGCTCACGGACAGTGACAATTGACCAGACAAAACCATACATCGTGCTTTATTATCCTGCTCCGGGTGATACTGTCTATGGTACTTTCACAAATTTCAATCTCACTGCAATAGATAACCTTGATACAATACTAAACTGCAATCTGACAGTAGATGGGGTTGTCAAAGATGCAAATTTCACTGTAGCCAATAATACACCGACAAACAGGTCTGTGAATGTTTCTGTTGTAGGAATACATTTCTGGAACGCAACATGCTGGGACAACGCAGGGAACTACAATACGAGCAATACAAGGAACTACTCTACACAGAATCCTCCGCTGGTCAGTTTAAGTTTTCCTGAAGACAATGCATTATTAGGCTTTTCCCTTGTTAACTTTTCATATATACCTACAGACAATGATCTGAATAACGCAACTTTGATTATTGGCGGAATTAATAATCAGACAAACACAACTTTGACAACAGAAGAATTGAATTACTTCAGAGTATCATTCATAGACGGCACTTACAATTGGACAGTCAATGTGACTGATGCTACAGCACTTTCTACAACACCTAGTCCAAGGAGGTTCACTGTTGATACGACAGCTCCTGTCATCAATATGAGGCATCCGAATTCAACAGAGATAATAGACTGGAATGAAGTAAAATTGAATTTCAGCATCATTGACAATATAGACACATCGATGATATGCAACGTCAGCGTGAACGGGATTTTAGAATATTCAAATGTCGCTTCAGCAAATAATACAGAAGTGATAAGGTATAAGGCACTCGCTGACGGAAGCCACAGCTGGAACCTCACGTGCAGGGATGATGCGAACAATTCCGCGAACTCGCAAGTTTCATTCACAGTGGAAGCGCCTCCTAGGATAACGCTCTTATCTCCTGCAAATAATACGAGGCTGACAAACACAAGCATAACATATGATTATTTCCCATATGACATATTCGGAATACAGAACTGCAGCCTCCTCATAAATAATATTGCGACAGAAAACTCTTCAAGCATAACAAACAACCAGACAAACAGCTTCACTACAAACGGAGTTGCAGAAGGCCTATATAATTGGACAGTCAGATGCATTGACGCTGCGCCTGACCTAAATCCTAATTCCTCAATCCCCTGGATATATAGGGTAGACAGGACAGGCCCGACAATAGTCTTGAAAAAACCTTTAGTAGATGAGACACTAAACCTCAACAATGTTACTTTCAACTACACCGCAACAGATTCCGATAATATTGTAATAGATTGCAACATATCTGTGTCTGATTCAGCAGGGAATAGATTGAACAGTACAAGCCAGCCTGCAGCAGTTGATCACATAATAACAATAGTGAATTTCACTGACGGCGACCATTTCTGGAATGTCACATGCATAGATGACTTAGGGAATTCAAACACATCAGAGACAAGGAGATTCATAATTAACCAGGCAGACCTTTTCACGAATGATTCAAGAGTCTCTTTCAACAACACAAACCCTGACCTGAATGAAAACATCTCGATATTTGTGAATATCTCAAATCTGGGAGGGCAGATAGCAAACAATCTTTTGGTTACTTTTTATGATGGGAACCCGGCAGCTGGCGGAATATTCATAGGAAATGACACAAACACAGTCGCACTCAATCAGACAGTGAGGTTCAGGACATCCTGGCTGATAACTCCTGGCTATCATACTATATATATATCGGCAGATCCCTATAACGTAATTCCTGAACTGAATGAGACTAACAACAATGCTACAATAAATATTTCAGCACTATGGGCAAATATAACTGGCCCAGTAAACGGGACATGGTGGAATACATTGACAGTTCCATTTAATTTTACGATTAGGGATTATAGAGGGGGCACAATTAATTATACAGTAATTGTAGATAATTCAGCTAACGGCCAGAACGGAAGCGTCGTAGATGATGCCCTAAACCCGATAAATATTACATTTACCCAAGGCATACATAATGTAAGGATAAGGGCGAATGACACCCTTGGAAGGATAAAGGATTCAAATACAATTACAGTATTAATAGATACTACAGCACCGACAGTCAATTTCATAACAGCAAACCTCTCCTGGTTCAATAATACTATACCTACGTTAAACTTCACGATTACAGATAACCTGGATCCAATGCTCAATTATACTATATATGTGAACGGGATTGCAGGAGCAACAGGAAATGCTACCAACAACACCTTGCAATCTATAAACCTTGCAGCGCTTCCAAACGGGACTCATACTGTATTCATAGAATCATTTGACGAAGCAGGGAACAGGCAGAATTCAAGCGTCCTCACTTTCTTTGTAGACACTGTCGAGCCTACAATAAACCTTATTTATCCTCCGAACTCAGCAAATTTCTTCTTGAACAGCCTGATATTCAATTTCAGCGTCATAGATAATATTGACCCGCTCTTGACATGCAACTTTACATTGGACGGAGCAGTGAATGTCTCAAACATAAATGCATATAATAATACATTCAACCTGACGAACATAAGCAACCTGGGAGAAGCTGTGCATTACTGGAATGTGACATGCTGGGACGGGAATTCTGCGACGCCTGTAAATATGAAAAACACTAGCCGGACTTTTTCATTTAGCGTATTCGATAACCCTGTCATAACTCTTGTAAGCCCTCTGGATAACAACTGGACAAACATAGAAAACGCAACTTTCTTTTTCAATGCAGGTGATACATCCGGCCTATTGAACTGCTCACTGCTTGTCAACGGGCAAGTCAGCGCGACAAAGACAACAGCACAGCTCGTAAATAACGGACTCAATAATTTCTCTGCAAGCATGCTCAATGGCACATACCTGTGGGGAGTCCAATGCTTCGACAACACTGTCTTCAACAATTATGCAGTAACAAGCAACAGGACTCTGAATGTCGACCTTGATACACCGTTTCCTTTCCTAGAGACACTCAATGAAACATGGTTCAATACTGCAACACCGCAGATAAGGTTCAATATAACAGATAACATGGATACTGTCCTGAACTATTCACTTTTCATCAACGAAAGTGTCAATAAGCAGGGGACAGCAAGCAATGCGACATCGACGGCAACTAACCTAAATTCAATAACTGACGGTTATTATTCATTGCTGCTTGAGGGTCTTGATGAAGCATACAACAGGAGGAACACAACAGCCATCAAAATATATGTAGATACGACACCTCCGACTGTCAGCCTCATCAAGCCTGATAACGGAAACTCTTCGCAGAATACGAGCATGTACTTCAATTTCACAGCCAGCGATAATCTTGCAGCAACAATGCTCTGCAACCTGACGGTAGATAACACAATAATGCAGACATTCAACACTACATCAGGCTCGACAAACGGGACAATTTTCATAATTACAGCAGGGACGCATTTCTGGAACGTCACATGCATTGATGTTGTAGGGAACAGGAACACTAGCCAGACATGGAATTTCACAATCCCGCTTCCTGATGTCGCGGTATTCTCATCAGGGATAAACTTCAACACAAGTTTCCCTGAAGAAGGAAAAAATATCACGATAAATGCAACTGTGTATAATCTCGGAGAGACAAACGCAGCTGTGCTTATCCAATTCTTCCAGGGCAATTACACTCTTGGGAACCAGATAATGAATTTCACATATAATATAACTGCCAAGGGCAATGTGACTGTGAATGTTTCATGGAGAGTGCCTGTAGTAGGAGCAGTCGACATCTATGTTGTCGTAGACCCTCCGATTGCAACAGGCGGAAGCATCCCTGAAAGCAATGAGTCGAACAATTATGCATTCAAGAGCATCAGCATATCAAGCTATGAGATTGTCTATGGAAACTTCTCAGGAGTATTGAATATAGAAAGCGCTGCCAATAGGACGATATATGAATGGAATGTCCTGAACTTTACAGGAAGCAAGATATATGCAGTTGATTATGACAGTGTAGTGAGCTGGTCTAATCTCCAGGCATTAGGAAGAGGGACATCAGGTGCATCTGACTTTGATGATTTCATCCAGCTTGACAGGGCACTATTGATGGAGAATAACTCTGACAGCTTGAATTTCACATGGACTTTACTTGGGGCTCCAAGACTGACTGACATCTTCACAATATACAATAATCCAATATCTAATGTACCTATAGTAAATTCAACTAATGTAACTTTTTTCACAACTGGAGTATTATGGGACACTTCTGACCCTAATAACGGCCTTTATAACGGGACACAGGATGTTGTGTTTGTCACAAGAGTCATACAGAACCAGTCAGGGTTGCTGGGGAATTATGATTTCGAACTTAAGATCCCGTCTTACTTAAAGAGGTATAAAGGGCCTGACAGTCAGAGAGTATTGTTGTATACGGAGATAAGTTAAAAGTATTTGTCAGCTAGTAATTTTTCTGACTGCAGACGGCCAACTTCGTTGTCCTACTCAGCACCCCGTAGGGGGCAACCCCCGCCTCGCCTGCGCCAAAAATTGAATAACCGTGAAACAATCTTTTGATTTGGGTAATTTTATAAACTCCTTTAGAAAACAGAATTATCGGTGATGTAATTATGGCAGCAACTCCAAAAGGGCCGCAGAAAGTAAGGATTGATTATAATATCGATAAGCCGACATACGACAATTTTGTCAGGGCATGTTCAAGCAAAGGTTATGCTCCTGGGATTATTGTAGAGAAATTCATGAAGAGATACACTGAGACAGGGCAGATTTAATTAATTCTAGTTTTTCTCTATTTTCGGGACATATTTGTGAATAAGAGTATATAGCTTAAAGACAAATACTATGATGAATAGGTTAGATATCAACGCAAAGACAGAAAAAGCAATCCTGGGGAAATTCAGGAACACTGCGAATTTGCCGAAAAGTCCGAAGTATATTGAAAAGACTAAAAATAAGAGGGAACTCTTGAAAACATCATATCTCTTGAATTTCTCGAATTTTTCAGAGATGCCGCTTAATTCTGCATTCTTGTCAGTAAACACCAGGTCAAAAAAAACAAAAGTGATAAAGATTGCACAAAGACCTTCAAGGCCGATATTCGTGAAATCAAGGATGTTCTGGAGTTGCATCATATCCATGAAATGATCATAGGATGATTGTTTAAATAATTTATCGTTTTAATCATATAACTACTGGAGAAGAGTCATAAAGATTAATAAGCATTTTCACATATCTCTTTTTAATGTCAAAAATCAATCACAAGAAACTCTCTAAAAAATGCCAGGATGAGAATGTCTTTTATGTCTGCAACGGCTCTGTCCTAAGCAGCATCAATGAATTGCTTAGTGAACTTGAGAATATGGACGAGGATGCATTCAGGCATCATGTGAATGAATCAAAAAATGATTTTTCGAACTGGATACATGACATATTCAGGGAAGCTGACCTTGCAGATAAGATAAGGAATGTTACTGACAAGAACGAGGCTGTCGAGATAATAAAATCTTCTTTCGCGCCGACAAGAGGCAAGAGCAACAAGAAGAAGTGAGTTCTTTTTTTTTATTTAGTGTTTCTAACATATTCTTAGGTGTCTACAAATTAAACAATGATAAATTATCAGTAGACACCTTAGTTGTAGTATTTTTTATATTGAGAGATCAAAAATTTTATTGTTGGTTTAACATCTCCATTTTTGTCGTATATTTGCAGGATATTGTAATATTTTGACCTGTCTTTAAGGCTGATATTCACCGGCGGATATTCATGCTTTAGCAATATATAATTCAAAAGAAGTCTCCCTACCCTTCCATTTCCATCCTGAAATGGGTGTATCTTTTCGAACTGATTGTGGATGACAGATACTAATAGCAAGGGAGGGTATTTTTTGTTGTATCTAATATACCATCCAATTAGTTCTTGAAGCAGATTTTTTATTTTTTTATATGGCGCTCCTTGATGTATAATTTTTCCTTTGTTGTCTTTTATTACAACTTCAACATTGCGCAGTTTGCCTGCAAACCATTTTGTGCCAATAAAACAAAGATAGTGCAGTCTTTTAATCAGGCCAAGAGAGAGTTCTTCACCTGTAGTCTTAATGAAATCAATAGTTTTTGCAACATTGATAGTCTCTATCTCTTCAGTGTTTGTCGGAAGTTCTTTTTTCTCAATCAGATCCTTGACTTCATAATATGCGACAGTTGAACCTTCGATGGCGTTTGTATTATAGGTGAAATCTTCTGTAAACCTCTTCCATTCCACCTTCTTTTGCAGATGCTCTATTTCAAGCTTTAATTCAAATCGTTTGTAGTAATCTATCTCTTCTTTGCTTATCTCAAATTGCAGTATGTTTTTTTCTTTTATCTGCTTAAGTATTTGCCCTTCGGCTTTTTTTTTAAGTGATTCAAGCTCTTTTTTGTCAAGGTCTGAGCCAAGATAACGGGATATCCTTTTTACAGCATCCCCAAGCCTGTATGCATGGACAAGATAATATTTCTTCTTTTTCCCCTGTTTTCTTGTTTCAATGAACATGCTTATTATATAAGGTGTCTACATTTATATAGTTTTAGGTTTTTTGTAGACACCTATGATGAAAAAATAGCAATGCGATCGTGGATGACGGCTTTTTTTAGATGAAACTATTGTTTAACCGACTTACTAGAATAAGACTTAAAATTAAACTCAAGAGTATCTGAAGTTATAAACGTTAATCTTACATTTGGATTTGCCACATCATCATTAATTGTAAGCCATGAAAGGGTATTCCACTTTGCATCCTTGTTTTTTGGGAAAGTCAATGCACCATCTTTGGTAAAATGAACCTTTTTCCAGTAATCTAGCAAAACATTATCATTTGTTACATTTTCGAAGACAAAAGTAATTACCTCTTTGGATTTATCTATTTCAATTACTAAGGTTAAGTTTTTACCTTTTTTGGTAATTTCAATGACAGTAGAGTCTCCAAACTCCATATAAACTCGTTTATTACTTGAAGAACGCACTATTTTTTTCACTTTTATTATTTGACTTTTCTTTTAACATGATAAAATAATAATTTAATGTTAAAATAAAATAAATCCCTAAAACTTCCTCTTGACATAATCTTCAAGCTTGTCATACGCTGTTGTAAGCGCTTCCTCAGACGACGCAAACACTACTCTGAAATGCTTTGTGTTTTCTTTCTGCCCAAATCCTGAGCCGAACACAAATAAAACTCCCTCCTCTCTTAACAAATCCATAACAAACTCCTTGTCTGTCACAGGAAAGTCGATTTTCGGGAAGGCATAGAAGGCGCCTCTTGGCTTTGCAAGGCTGATCCCTTCAATTTCATTTAGCCTCTTGTATGTTATATCCCTTCTTTTTTTGAGCTTCTCATTCATTACCCTGATATGATCCTGAGGGCCTTCTAATGCAGGCTTCACTGCATATTGCATGGGATGGCTTATTGCAAGCCTTGCTCTTGCGAGCTGCTTGACAGATTCTTCATAGGTTGAAATCTTTTCTTTTGGTCCTGAAAAGAAAGTCCATCCTATACGCCAACCAGGGCATAAGTAATTTTTTGATAAGGTATTGAAGGTTACAACAGGCACATCTTTTGCAAGAGCTCCGACAGAATGGAACTTGAAATCATCATCCAAGATTATCTTGTCATATGTCTCATCTGAAAATATAGGCAGGTCATGTTCTCCTGCAAAGTCGATTATTTTTTTAAGCGTGTCTTTAGTATATAGTGCGCCTGTAGGATTGTTCGGATTTATCAGGACAATTGCCTTTGTCTTGTCATTGATCTTTTTCCTCATGTCTTCAATGTCAGGCTGCCATCCATTCTCCTCATCAAGGTCATATTCATTCATCTCTCCATCCAGGAAGTTTATGACTGCATTATAGAGAGGATAGCCTGGTTTTGGAGTAAGGACATTATCTCCTTTGTTTAATAGAGCGCCAAGAGCCATTGTTATCCCTTCGCTCCCTCCTGAAGAAGTTATGACATCAGCTTCTGTGACTCCGTCAATTCCCAGCCTCTTGGCTTCATTTGCAATTGCCTGCCTTGCTTCAACAAGCCCGATTGAGTCTCCGTAAGAAGAGCTTTTTCTCCAGTTCTTCTCAACTGCCTCTATCATGTGTCTTGGAGTCTCAAAATCATAGACAAGTGGATCGCCGATATTAAGGTAAATTATTTTTTTGACCTGCTTCTCAAGCTTCTGGGCCTCGACTACGACGTCGCGGATGGCATATGTTATTTTCTCTGTCCTTTTTGCCGGAATAATGGATTTCATAAAATCACCTTGGAGAGGATTATTTTAGACATATTTAAAACATGCGTCTTTTTGCAAGTGTTTTTTTGTCTGCTGTCAATAAACGCTAAGAATGGCTCTAATATTCACTAACCCAAACATCCGAAAAATATATAAACCTCATAACCAAAAAAGAATTATATGGCAAAAAAGAAGACTCCTGTAAAAAAGACTCAAAAAAAGAACCCTATAAAAAAGATTGTTGCTGAGCCAAAAGCAGATACATTTATGCAGGCTGAAATCGAAAAGCCTAAACCAATTCCTGTTCCTCAGCCGCTTCTGGAAATTACTTACCAGGACAAGAGGCATATTTTATTGAAAGGTGTGACAATTCATCTTTTTGTCTATATGATTATAGCGATTACACTTGCCTATCTGAATGTCCCGGCAATATTTATTTTCCTTGTGATGATGGTCTTATTGTGGGGGCTCTTTGTCATAAGTTACGCTTTCTATAAGAAAAACCAGTAAATCATTCTTCTATCTCTTTTTTGAAAAGATAGTGAGAGCTAAGAGCCATTATACACGATAAGATGATGCTAAGAAGCAGGAAGACTGCAACAATATCTGAAAATCCTACAGGGATGAATAGCAATACTGACAAGAAAAGAGTGAGAGCACATGCAGTCAATCCTTTTGGGACAGTAAGCGCAATAAAAAATATCTCTTTAGTTTTAAATTCTCCGTGCAATGCAAGAAAAACCGATGCAAGCCTTAAAACTAAATAAACTATAAAAAAGCCTACTGCCTTTAGTAAAACAAGCGGTGTTAAGCCTGTAGGCATGATATACCCGAGAAGCATAAAAGCAACGACTGAAAAGAAATCAGAAAGCTTTTTTGAAAAGTGCCTGAGCTCATCTTTTTTTTCAAGGAAGGATTTTTCAAATACAAGAGCATAAACCGCTATTGCAAAAATCCCATATCCTCCTATGAACTCTCCCAAAAAATAAGCAGCTATGGCAAGAGATATGAGCAAAAATCTAGATATGTGCTTATGATGATATTTTGACATCATGCTAAATGTCAGTATTGAAAGGATTGCTCCTGCCCCGATTCCGAAAAATATTTTTTTTATAAAGGGTATAAATCCGGCTAGGCCAAAAGAGATTCCCGGAGAAAACTGCATTGCCCCTATAATTACTAGTGACCCCAGAAGAGATATTGGAGTACTGAAGAGAGCCTCGAATTTAAGAGTTTCAATTGCCTTATTTTCTTTGAACATGAACATCAGGCTCGTTATGTCTGTATTTGAAACAGCAAACACCAGAAGGAAATTTAATAATGGCTCACTAAACCCGAATATCAGGTAAGAAAAGAAAGAAAGGAACATCATATTTATTATTTTTGAAATCGTTGTCAGCCTTAATGCGCTTTTGGAATACTCGGTGAACTCATGGGTCGTGATAGTCGAGATATCATTAAAGACTACTATTATTAATACAAACAATGTGAATCCTATTAAGAACTCAGGCGGGATGTAAAACGCGACTCCTCCAATAGAGATATTTGCAAATGCAGCTCCTAGGAGAATAAGAAGAATCACCCAAGGGAGTTTAGCTTTCTTTGCGAACAGTTTCACTAAAAAACCAAAAAAAATCATGACGCAAATAAGCGGAAGGTATTGCAGGTAGCCCATGTGATATTTATTATTATGCTCCGTATATAAATTTTATTCTCTTTTGTTATTGTTTCTTTATTATAATTGGAGGATAAGTGATATCCATTGAGTCCCAAAGTTCATGATATATTTCGAACTCGTCAGGTCTCCACATTTCGAAATACTCCCCTATGCCTTTGTAGAGAACCCTGTCTTCAAGATATTGCCCCATGCCATGAGGGAGAATAACGGAGTCTCTGTTTTTTTCAAGCTGGTGTATTATATTGCTTCTTTTTATTCTGTCAAATAGATCACTGGTTCTAGCTCCGATATAGACTAGGAAAAAGGAATTATTTAGGCGCTCTAAAAAAGGAATTACATAAAATATCTCGCCATTCCGGGCAAAAGGGAATTTTGCGCGGTTTCCTGTTATCTGGCAATTGTAAGTGCTAATGTACATGAATAAGAATAGTACTTTTTTATATAAAAAACTAACTAAAGCAAAACATTTTTATTCTACCCATATGGAATATACCTGATGTACGACGCAATAATAATAGGAGGTGGCCCGTCAGGAGTCGCTGCTGCTACTAGGGTCGGCCAGCTTGGCGGAAAAGCCTGCATCATAGAAAGAGAATTTCTCGGAGGAGTCTGCTCAAACTGGGGATGCATACCTACTAAAGCAATGATAGCATCAGCCAGGCTTGTTTGTGAAAGTGTTGATTCTGAAAGATTTGGAGTAAAATTAACTGCAAATATTGATTTTAACAAAGTGATATGGCATAGAGATAATGAGATTAAAAAATCAAGAGATGTAATGAAACATGTGATTGAGAAAAACAATGTCATCCTTGTTGTCGGAGAAGGCAAATTAGTCGATAAGAATACAGTCTCAGTAAACGGCCAGGAGATGAAGGCAAGAAATATAATAATTTCCACAGGCTCACAATCAACATACCCTCCATTTGTCAAGCTCAGCGAAAAAGTTTTGACAAGCAAAGAGATGACTGAGATAAGAGAGCTTCCTAAAAACCTTGTGATAATGGGAGGGGGAGTTATAGGCGTTGAGTTTGCGACAATTTTCAAAAATCTCGGCAGCAATGTAACTATTGTCGAGATGACCCAAGGGTTAATCGAAAATGAGGATAAAGAGATTGGAGAATGTCTTGCTGATGAATTCAGGAAAGCAGGGATAAGACTTTTGCTTGGAACACGCGCAAAGGAGATAAATGAGAATTTTGTCATTACAGATAAAGAAAACATATCTTATGACTATGTCCTTGTTGCGACAGGAAGAAGGCCTATTCTTGATGAAGAGATACTAAATAAGCTGAAAATAAAATACACTAAAAACGGAGTGGAAGTGAATGACTATATGCAGACAAATATAAAGAATATATACTGCATAGGAGATACTACTGGCAAAAGTATTTTGGCTCATGTCGGTGTAAGACAGGGAATAGTTGCAGCAAACAATATTATGGGTAAGTGGGAAAAGATGTCATATATAATCCCCAGGTGCGTCTATTCAATCCCTGAAATTGCCTGTGTCGGGAAAACAGAAAAAGAAGCCAAAAATCCGAAGACTGCAACAGTTTATTTCAAGGATAATGCAAGAGCATCTTTAGAAGGAAAGGATGCAGGTTTTGTAAAAGTCATACTTGAAGGGGATTATCTTGCAGGGATGCTATCAATCGGAAACAATGTGACTGAGATAATAAATGAGGCTACTATCATGATAGAAAAAAAGATAAAAGTGAAGGACGCAATAAGGATAATACATCCTCATCCGACAATTTCAGAGACATTCAAATATGCTATGCAGAAAGTATGTAACGAACTAGTCGAGATACCTTGATTCTTGTCTTTCTAAACAAAAGGTTTATATACTAGATATAGATACTGGTATACATTATTGTATATTGAAATTTATAAGGTGAAAACATGGAATGGCAGGAAGAATTTGAATTTGAAGACCTGGAAGAAGAAGAGTTGTTGAAGACAGAATGATTTTCTAAGTTAATATAATTAAATATTTTTATGATTTTCTTTTTTTTATTATTTGCAAAAATAAGGATTTGCTCTCTTCTAGTTTCAGCTTGCCATTAACATAATCAAAAAATTCCTGCAGATTCTTATCAGGATGTTTTTTTTCATAATCAAGTGCCTGGATAAGCATCTCTATCTTATCCATATCATGCACCAGATTTGCCTCTTTGCTCAGATTTTTTTCATATTCCTCTAGAACCGGAACAAAGAAATCATTTCCTGTTTCTTTGATTATTTTTTTTATAGCTTCTTTTTCAAACTTAACTTTATTTTTATACTTTGGGTTCTGCGGAGTGATATCTCCTATTTTTGCCTCAGCAATCTCATGCAGAAGCGCCATCCTCATGCATTTTTCAGTGTCAAGTTTCATTTTGTCTGACATCTGCATAACTAAGACAGCAACAGAAAAAGTATGGTCAGCGACTGATTCAGGATTTTTTATATCCCTTTCTTTCCAACCTGTTCTTTCCAGACTCTTTAATTCAAGCACAAATTCTTGAAAGTCAATTATTTTTTTCATATTTTCCTAAATCAACATAAAAACAAGCATAATAGAAAAAACTATTGCAATGCCATCTCTATCTTTTGTTTTAGCGCGTCCTTTGACATCGCTCCTATTATCTGGCCTATAGGCTTTCCTGCTTTGAAGATAAGAAGAGTCGGGATGCTCCTTATGCCGTATTTCATGGACGTATTCTCATTTTCATCCACATTTACCTTGCCGAATTTGACATCAGTAAGCTCTTTAGACAATTCCTCAAACCTGGGAGCAATTATCTTACACGGACCGCACCATTCTGCCCAAAAGTCGATAACTACCGGCTTGGCTGATTTCAATACTTCATCGTCAAAATTAGCATCTGTTAGAGTCATAGGCATCAATATCACCTGATTTCATAGAGAAAATATTTGTTTATAAAATTATGGTTAAAGCTTAAATATAAGATAAAAGTATCATGGAAAATGATGATCGGCACTTACACAGGACAACAATCTTCTTATTTTAATAATCTAGGCTGCATTGTTGAATATTATCTGCCCAGGATTCAAAATTTAGTTGAAGATACGTTGTATTCAATGAATTTTACACTAGAAGTTTATCTTCGATTGAATATCAGTTTAGCGAGCTTGAAAAAAGCTTAATAGAATATGATTTAGTAAGCAGTTTGTTATTTGGACAAAAAAAACTGAGCGGCGCCGGAAATACTAGAAATAAAGGAGGAGGGTGGGCTCACGGACAAAGAAATAATGGCGCAGTAAAAAAACAGCCTATCATAAGGCTTCCAAAGATAAGATGGCCTTTTGGCCAAAATAATAATAATAAACCTAAAGGGACCTAATAATATTTTTTAAAATATTTTTCACTTCCACTGGATCAGCCTTCCCCTTTGCCTTCCTCATCACAGCCCCTAGTAAGAAATTAAGCGCCTCTTCTTTTCCTGACCTATAATCATCAGCTGCCTTCTGGTTTTCAATGATTGCCTCTTTGCAAAATTTCTCTATTTCGTTCGTATCTGCAACACCTGCCATGTCATGCTGTCTTATAAATTTTTCAACCTCTATGTCTTCGACAGCCAATTTTTCAATTATCTTCTGCCCGACTTTTTCTGTTATCTTGTTTTTGTCTATCATCTCAAGAAGTTTAATAAATTCTCCATCATTTATCTTCATGTCAGATATCTCTGTTTTATTGTAATTAAGGACCCTCACCAATTCCCTCCTTATCCATCTTGCAGCAAGAACAGGGTCAACTTTTTTTATTGCTTTCTCAAATATAGAAGTCAATTCATATTCACTTACTAGTACATTTGCATCTTCAACAGAGAGCTTAAACTCTTTCACATATCTTTTTGCTTTGACATCAGGCAATTCAGGTATCTCTGAATTTATTTTTTTTAACATTTCTTTTGTAATGTCAATAGGCACTAGGTCTGGGTCAAAGATATAGCCATAGTCCTCTTCAGTCTCTTTTTTCCTGAGTAATGTCGATATTCCTTCCTGAATCTTCCATGCTCTAGTCTCCTGGCTTAGTTTATGCCCGTCTTTGACTTGCTGCCTCTGCCTTTCTATTTCATAAGTAAGTGCTCTTTCAATCTCCTTGAAGCCTGATATATTCTTTATCTCGGCTCTTACATATCCTGATTCTTTTATAGAGACATTTGCATCTGCCTTTACAATATTATGTGCAGGGTCAAAGACATTTAGATAACGCAGGACAGTTATGAGTGATTTCATAAAGTCTCTTGCCTCTTGGGGACTTGAGAGCTGCGGCTCTGTCACTATTTCACAAAGCGGGTTTCCTGACCTGTTATAATCGACTAGGACATAAGGAGAATTCTCGATTCCTCCAGGGTGGACTAGTGATGCAGGGTCTTCTTCAAGATGTATCCTTTTTATTCCGATATTATTATTTCCGAGTATTGCAAAACCATTTTCTCCAATAGGCCATTCATATTGCGTTATCTGATAGTTCTTTGCCATGTCAGGATAGAAATATGATTTCCTTGAGAAGATCACTTTTTCTGCGAGCTTGCAGTTGAATGCCTTTGCAATCTTTATCCCGTATTCAATTGCTTTTTTATTTGCTACAGGCTTGCTGCCAGGCATTCCCAAACAAACCGGGCACGTCCTTGTGTTAGGCTCATCGCTCCCTTGCGCATTGCAAGAGCAAAACAGCTTTGTCTTTGTGTCAAGCTCCACATGGATCTCAAGCCCTATTATGACTGGATTTATGAATTTCATTTTACTATCCTTTTTATTTTTTGCATATTTTTTTTTGCCTCAATATATCCCTTATGTATCTTTTTTTTCCCGTCATAGAATGCAAAAGTCTGTAGCCTTTTTCCTGTATCCGGCCTAAGAACAATTGTGTTTTTCCCATATTCCAGGATATTATAATCTGAAAGTTTTGACTGCAAAAGCTCTATTGTCCTATCCATTATTGAGCCTATATTTGTGTATTTTATTTTCATATTTGGTTTTATGTAAAAGAGGTCAACTGCAATTATTGCATCTGCGCCCATGTCCTTTACAATCTTTGCTGGGATTACTTCTGCTATCGCCCCGTCAACAAGGTCATGCCCCTTATACCTTACAGCTGGAAAAACACCGGGGAATGCACTAGAAGCCATTATTGCATCCAGTATTTTTCCTGAAGAAAATACAACAGCTTCCCCTGTCTGGAGTGAAGTAGCACCAATCCTCAATGGGATGATTGTGTCTGAAAATGTCTTATCGCCGAAAATCGGCTTTAGGAAACTCTTCATCTTTTCGCCCTTGATAAGGGATTTTCTAGGGTCATTCAAATCAATAAAACTCAGCATGTCTTTTTTTTTCAGTGCGCAGACTATTTTTTCAAGATTTGATATTTCATTATACAATGCATAATATCCTGCAATTACAGAGCCCATGCTGGTGCCTGCTACATAATGGACAGGAATGTTGTTTTCTATGAGGGCCTTGATGACTCCTATCTGGACAAATCCTCTTGATCCTCCGCTGCTAAGAGCAAGGCCTATTTTTTTTTTCATACAAGAAGCCTCGCAAAGTCAATCAACTTTTTTTCATTGAAGTGGTCCCCTGTAACGAGCATTCCTGTCGGCATTTTTTCTGAAAAGCCAGAAGGGATGCTCAAGTGAGGAAACCCTGCAAGGTTAGGACCTGCTGTCATTATGTCAGCAAGATAATTCTCCAGAGGGCTCATCTTGCTTATCTCAGAGAATTTTGGCGCAATATTAGGCATAGAAGGTGTGATTATGATGTCGTATTTTTTGAATATTTTTTTGTATTCCTCAATTATTTTAGTCCTTATTTTCAGAGCCTTTAGGTAATATGCATCCCTGAACCCGGACATCCTTGCAAAAGTACCAAGAATAATCCTTCTTTTTGCCTCTTTTTCAAAATTATGGCTCCTTACTTTTCTGAAATATTCATTGAAATTGCCTATTAATTCCTCATGGACACCATATCTCATACCGCAGAGCATCGCAAGGTTTGTCGATACTTCTGCCATGTTAATCAAATAATAAGTCTGGATGCTGTACTTGAAATTTATCGGAAGAGAAACAAAATCGTATTTTATTTTCCCGAGTTTTTTTATGAGGTTTTTCTTGACTCCTTCTTCAACTCCTTTTCCTGTTGATTCTTTTACGATTGCGACTCTAAATTCTTTTTTTTCTCTCTTAGAATAATCCGGGACTTCTATTTCTTTTGATGTCGAATCCAACTCATCGTGTCCGCTTATTATCCCTAGCATAAGCGCTGCCTCTTCTATGCCTTTGCCTGTCACTCCTATCTTGTCCATGCTGTTTGAAAATGTTATAAGACCGTATCTTGAAACCCTTCCGTATGTAGGACATAAACCATAGACGCCGCAATATGAAGCTGGAGATGCAATGCTTCCGCCTGTGCTCTCTGTTATTGCAATGTGGGGCATATCAAGTTTTTGTGTTATTCCAGAAGAACCGCCTGACGATCCGCCTGTTGTCCTTCCCTTATCAAAAGGGTTTTTCGGGATCTTATCATTCAATCCTACATTCACGTTGAATGAACCAAAGCCGAAGATATCCTGGCTTGTCTTGCCAACAATTATTCCGCCTTCTGATTTTATCTTTTCAACAACAGTCGCATCAAATACAGGCTTATAACCCTCAAGTATCCTGCTGCCTGCCCTGCTTTCCATATCCTTTACGCAGATGCAATCCTTTATTGTTACAGGAAGACCGTAAAGTTTACCTATTTTTTTTGATTTTGATAATGCTTTTGCCTGTGCTATCGCCTCATTTTCGGCAATGTAGAGGAAATAATTATATTCCTTGTTTATTTTTTTTATTTCATCAACTGTTTTTTTTGTGTTTTCAACTATGTCTATTTCTCCTGATCTTGATTTTTTTATGAAATCAATTGAATTCATTTTCTGTGCGCTTTAGTTATCACAACAGCTGTCAATGGGACATCATCATAGCCTGCTTTTGATCCTGTCCTCACTTTTCCTATCTTGTCAACTACATCCATGCCGCTCACAACTTTTCCGAATACCGCGTATCCGAAATCCCTGAAACCATGGTCTAAAAAAGCATTGTCTGCGGTATTTATGAAAAATTGAGATGTTGCGCTGTTTATTTCTCCTGTCCTTGCCATCGCTATTGTGTATTTCAGGTTCTTAAGGCCGTTATCCGCCTCATTTTTTATAGGAGATTTTGTCTGCTTCTCATTCATGTCAGGAGCAAATCCTCCGCCCTGGATCATGAAGTTGTCCATGACCCTGTGGAATATCAATCCGTCGTAGTATCCTTCATCAACATATGAAAGGAAATTCTTTACTGTAATAGGGGCTTTTTCCTGGTTTAGTTCAACTTCGAAGTTGCCCATGCTTGTCTCAAATACAACAATTGTCTTCATGTATATCACCCATTTATATGCTACTGCTGATATTAAGATTATTATTGCTATGCCAATTATCAGGTAAATTTTGGAATGTTTTTTATTTTTCATAATATCTTCGGACCTTTGAAATACCCGTCTTTCTTGTGCCTGGTGTTTCTCAGAGCTGATTCATTTGATAGAGAAGCTTTAGCCTTATCCTCTCTTTGCGCGTTCTTGAGTTCAATGGGGTGGAAGCTGGGCTCTGTATTGTCAGTATTGATTTCCTGTATTTCAGAAAACGCCTTTATTATTTCCTTTAATTGCGGGAGAAGTTCCTTTATCTCCTGCTCTGTCAGATTTAATCTTGCAACTTCAGCGACATGGGTTATAAGGCTTTTGTCAACTTCCATGAGAAAATGCATGTAAAATCACTATATAAAGCTGTTGATGGGTTAAAAATAAACTTTTTGGTTTAATTAATTTTAACAATAGGTATATAAACGTCACTGAAAAGTAAGAAATATATGGACTAGTCAACGCGATTGAAAATTGCTAACATTTATATACTAGTTCATCTTGGATTTCTAATAGGTGAACAAAAATGAAACAAGAAAAAATAGAGCAAAGAAAAAATATAATTAAACTGCACAAAAAAGGGAAAAAGCAACCTGAAATTTCATATTTATTGGATGTTCCACAGACAACTGTTTCTTTTTGGATAAGACGCTATAACCAAAATGACATACTCCCCACCCTAAAGGGATGGGGTTTCTAGTTAAGGGCTAGCTAGGCAAAAGCAACATTGTGATGTTGCTCTTGGTTCTGAATATAAATTGTCATTGCATCCA
>Ga0247727_10001433_pt1 | contig 56625 bp, 60 predicted proteins | sample WisWelCaveWW1625_FD_202498 | JGI IMG/M metagenome (GOLD analysis project Ga0247727, IMG submission 202498) | Biofilm microbial communities from Wishing Well Cave, Virginia, United States - WW16-25 | ecosystem: Environmental > Aquatic > Deep subsurface > Groundwater > Cave microbial mat | place... | reverse complement strand
GACAAGATCCGTTTCAATGCTACATTTCATTTATTTGTTCATCAAATGCATCTATTCAAAACATAAAACAAATGTTAGAAAAAATTTTAGAAAAATTTGGTAAGAAGATAAATTTTGATGATCGTGAATTTTGCACTTTCCCTACAGTAGAAAAACTTGCTAACGCCAATATTACAGAACTTTTATCATGTAGTTTAGGTTTTAGAGCAAAATACGTAAAGAAAGCATCCCAAGAGATTGTCTCAAAGAGAATAGATTTTAAGTATTTAAAAAAGGCGGACTACAAAACTGCAAAAGATGTTCTTGTGAACGTATATGGCATAGGGGACAAGATTGCGGATTGCATACTTTTATTCTCACTTGAAAAGCTTGAGGCGTTTCCAATAGATAGATGGACATTACGAATTTTACGCAAGCATTATTCTGATGTGTTTGATGAATCAATTAGTAAATCAATCACTAAAAAAAAGTATGAAATTATACATGAAAAAATTGTCAAGCATTTTGGTCCTTTTGCCGGTTATTCACAACAATTTCTTTTCAAAATGGAAAGAGAACAGAATAACAAAAAATGGTTGTAAAAAGCTCTTAATATGGTAGCCCTAGCCAACTCCTTGGGCCTGTAGCTCAGCATGGATAGAGTGCTGGACTTCTAATCCAGTGGTCAAGGGATCGAAGCCCTTCGGGCCCGCTTTTCGTTCATAATTTATTTATCGTCAAAGTATGACGCATAGAATATGAAAGATGTTGAATTAAAGTTAGAAAAATCAAATATAACTCCTCATACTGAGATAAAGGGCAGAATAGAGGTCAGATATCAAGGAAGATATGATGGTATTGTGATCAACACTCAAATCTTAAACTCCAACCAACTCATAATCTACAAATCATATAATGGTAAACCCATCTCACAAAATCTATCAAGATTATTCATAAGCAAGGATAACATGCCTGAGAATAAAGCAGAGTTTACAGCTACAATAGAGTTCAAACCTTCCGAACCACATGATGTAAAGTTTCGTGTTTCTATAATTCAGGAACATAAGGAAATTGAAAGTGATATTTTATTTGCTAAGCTGGTTGTCTAGAATCTAGCCTTTGTGATAATTAGTTTACCTTTCATCCATGGATGTGGTTCACAGTGATAGTCTATCTCAACTTCAGGCGCAGTGAATAAGAATTCGTATTTTTCGCCCGGTTTTAATACACCTAGAGAACCAAATTTACCACTATACTTGTCCACATATTCATGGCCCGCATCAGCTGTAACAGTGTGTGGAGTATCGTCGATATTTTCCCAAACAATCTTGTTATCAATTCCAAGTTGTATGTGTACTAGCTTTGGTACAAAATTATCTTGTTGTTCTGGACTTGAAGAACCTTTGATCATATTTATCACCGTTTCTTCATGGGGGTTAAGAATTTCTTCAGAAATTTTTGGTTTAGCAGTAAGTTCTGGAAGATAAAATAACTGATAGTATGAAATACCAATTGCCAATCCAACAATCATTGCTATTATTCCTATACCATACGCATGACTTGAGGTTGGCTTGCTCAACGAATCTTGATGATTTTTGCTAGTCTTATAAAGCTATTCGCTTGAAAAAATCACAGAAAAAATTTATGGTTTTTTCAAGTCAGTTGTAGGCTGGACTTCATTACCAGAGCCAGTTGCAGAAACTGATTTTATTTCTGGTGCCATTTGTTTTGTTTCAGCAGGTAATGACTTGTCATTTTCTGGAAGCTTTGTTATATTAGTATCTGGTGCAACACCAATTGGTTTTGGAACTTCCTTTTCAATTGTCGGAGGAGTTGGAAGTTTCTTTGCTTCATTCATGCCATACCTGTAAACATGGAACATTCCAGCAAACACAAGAAGAATCACTCCAGTAATGAAAAGATTAAAGTTGTTCATACCTGAAAGTGCTGCGTTGTATGCTGCTATGTTGAGATAGACTTGGAATCCCAATAGTGCAACAATTAGCCAGTTTATCCACTTTGCAGACAAATGTATTTGTGCTACTTTTTGTGGTCCTTTAGATGCAGCAAGTTTTGCCTTCCTTTCTGCTTCCTTTGACATCTTTATCATCATGTATGAAAATCCAAATCCAAGTGGTACAAGTAATATCATAACAAGATAGAAGAATATTGGATCTATGACGAGTCTTTGCACAAGTGGCATTGTAGTATCTGGCGATATGTAGAATCCCCAGTATGTGGTAACCATGATTTGCGCAATACCTGTAATTCCAAATGCAGTAATCATTGGTCTATCTTTCCAAGAGAATTTCTTGTATCTGTCAATGAAGGGAATTATGAGTAGTGAAAGGATAAACAGTCCAGGCCAAGCTACACCAGTTACAAACTTATCATATTGTGTTCTAAGAAATGCATAGAGACCAGTTAGGTACCATTCAGGTACAGTGATTCCTGGTGGAACTGTGGGTTCAAACTTGAAACCCATATCAACTGGAAAGACACCACCTGTGATCAAAATGGCACCAGAAATTGCCATAACCATTGGAACATCAAATACTAGGAATCTTGGCATGTGAACAGCCATTAGTCCGAGCATTACTACTGGAAGTATAAAGACATGTTGTGCGTAAAATCTTAAAACGAAATCATGAAATCCACTACCAAACATCGCCTCACGTATTGTAGGTCCTGCAATTGGAATTGAGTTGGTAAGTGATGCAGCAATGCTAATTGCTAGCTCTGCACGTTCACTAAATATAATATCATATCCTGTGAATGCTTCAAGAATAGTTACTGTTCCAAGTATGACCCCTGTAACCCATAAAATTTCATTTCGTATTTTGTATCTTCCACTAAAGTATTGATAATACATGTGCAAAATTGCCAAAAGAACCATTGCATTTGATGCGTGATAATGTATGTTTCTAATATGGAAACCAAATGGGACATCATTGTTTATTTTTTCTACACTGTCCCAAGCTCTATCCAATATTGGTTCATAATAAAACATCAAGAGTGCACCACTTATTCCAAGAATTATAAAAACAACAAATGTAAGCATGCCAAGAAATCCAAATGGACTTACAAATCTTGCTGGAAATGAAAATTTTGTACCAATAAATACAGTTCTGTCTAGCCCATCCCACATCCAGTAAAAGAAGTCTACAAGACCGTTTCTACGACTTAACGAAACGACCATATCCTACAATTCCATTTTCATTTGCACTCCATTTTGCGGGAGAAATCCATAAGAATCCATCGGCATCTGTTTCAAGTGTTAGACTAGGAAGAGTATTTGACGGAGGGGCCTGAAGTGAAGCAGGTCCTACAAAGGCCGTTCCTGTAAGAGGATTATACATGCTTCCGTGACACGGGCATTCCCCTCTCTTTCTTCCCTCTTCTGGCCAATATTTCCACAAACACCATAGATGCAAACATACCATACTATAAGCACGAAAAGCGTTAGCGTCTTTTACATCACCACCAAGTTCTGATGGAAGTCTGATAAATTGCCATTTTCTAAAAGCCTCTTCATCAAGAACTCGGTCACCTGTTTTTGGATATGTGATAACTTCTGCATGATTTATGGGATAAGTGTTAACATTTGCATGAGTATCGTCAGGCAGGATTACTTTTGCCCTTTCCAATGAAGTAGTATCTGGATTTGGCATGAAGTTCCCCCATGGGACATATGGAGTAAACGCAAGTCCTGTTCCTGCAGCACCTAACAGTTTTAGAAAATCTCTTCTGGACAGTGTACCTTTGGTACCAGCATTCTGTTCAGACATTCAAGTTTTCGTTTTTGAAAAATTGCATATAAACCTTGTTCTAGTGTTTCTTAGAAATTTTGGTTTTCTTAGCTATTACTATAGCAACTATAGCAATTATTATTCCAATGATTATTCCTTGTAGTAAAACAAAGTTTTGATCTAATACTCCTCTTGGATTTTCAAAGAATGGTCTATTGTCTATGTTTACTGTGATTTTTTTAGATATTTCATTTCCTGCCAAGTCTTTTGCAGAAATCTGAATGTCATACTTTCCATTTTCTAGTGTCCTTGTATCAAGCTGTACAAATTTGCTGTCTGAAATTGTACTGTTAGGAAGCATTATTCTAATTCCTCCAGAGTCTGGTAAATTTTGTTCAGAAACATCAACATCTATAGAAATTATGTTCGAGACAACTGATCCGTTTGTTGGAGATTTGATGAGAAGTTCCGGTGGTTTGTTATCAACTTTGAATTCAACCTCTTTTTCTGTATGATGTCCAACTGTGTCAGTTACAGTTACTTTAAGAGTATGAGTGCCATCTGTGAGAAGAACAGACGGAATCTGAGACGTTGTATTGATTCCAATTTCTTTTCCATCAAGAGAATATTTTATGGTATCAATGTTTTCTTCTATTATTCCTGGTTGAATTTTGTGTGTGCTGTTTATGAATTCGGGAACCACAAACAATATTTGCGGATCTTTTTCATCTGGTAAAATTGTAGAAAACTTGGCAGTTACTGTTACTGGTTCTGTAAGAGATTGACCGCCAAACAAAGTAGCATGCATCAAAATAGAATATGTTCCTGTCTGATTTATTGGTGCATATAGTACCGTTGATGTATCATCTTTGTTTTTTATTGGAAAGAATCCACCACCTTCACTAAAAGGACTTGTACCAAGCCAATCTCCAGTAGGCCATCCTTGAAAATGACCAAGTACTCCAGGTGGAACATTTGTTTGGATAATTTTTCCCGCTGGATCAACTACAAATACGGAAAGGTTTGTGTTTTTATCTTCCCATGAAATGTTTAACGCTGCAGAGTTTATTGTCTTATCTTGCACATCAAAGTAATATTGCCTCCAATCTCCTGCATTATACCTGTTTGTCATATCAAAAGCACCACCGATGTATCCGTTACCATACAATGCATCATCATTCTGTGAACCTTCTATCACAGTTGGAAGATCTTTTCCTGCAATACCTTTTGTAACAGCATAAGAAACAGGCACATTTACTTCGTGTAAAATACCTTGGAATGAGATAAAGCCCTGATAAACTCCAGGTGGAGAATCTTGTGGAACGATAAGTGTCGTAATGAGATTAGATGAGCTATTTGGTGGTACTTTGATATGATCATAGTTTACCCATATAGATTCCCAGTTTGCCTTTTTGTAAAAGCTGGCTGTAACAGTATAATCCATGGAGGTGGAATTTTTCTTTGTATCACCAATCCAGTATGAATACTTAGTAGGTACTGGATACACCCCAACTAATGGAACATTATTGAATTTTGAATTTGGTTCTGCAATTCTTAACTCTTGTACCGTTCCCCATGAGCCACCGCGGTTTATTAGAGAAAGTTCATCATATGTTACGTTAGCATCATTGTTTTTGTCATGCCAGTCATATAGATACACGGATGAAATCTTCATCTCATTTGCATAGATCTTCTCAGTTTTATTCATAAAATTATCAAACGGGAAATTCACATTTATGATCATTAGGGATGCATCATTTGGGATGGATTTCTTTTTTACAAAGAATGTATTCATTTCTTCATCTTTAATGATATTTTCAAGAGGAATGTAATTTGGTCTGAATGTATCTGATTTGTTTATAAGAGGATCTTGTAGTCTGACTTCAGTTGTACTGTTGTATTGATATTTTTTGACAAGTTCCAAGATTTGTGGTTTAATTGCAATATCAAGAGTTCTATTTGTTGGATTCTCAATTGTAAAAGTTGCAAAAGTTCTTTCACCAGGATAGAGTCTGCCACCAAACCAAGGAGTCATAGGAAAGGAATTGTTGCTTAAATGTAAATCTTCTATTCCAAAAGAGGACGAATGTATTGTATTCATTGGAACATCGAGAATTTTTTTTATGTTAACATATGAAGCATTATTGTATACAATAAATGTGCCACTTTTTCCCTTGACAAAGTTCACCGCATTTTCTACATTTACAATTCCTGCTCCTTGTGTGAATGGATCATTTTCCAAATCAGTTGCAGTTGACATTAAAATATTTTTGAGTTCAAACGAATCATATTCTTTGTTTTCATGTTTCATACTTTCCATCAGTACTGCGGCGGAACCAGAAACAAGTGGTGCGGCCATGCTTGTTCCTCCAAACATTGTAAATGGATCAGTTGCGTTTTTGATCTTCTTTGTAACACTGGAAGGTGTAAAGCTGTATGCGCCGATACTCATCAGATCTGGTTTCGGATCTCCTATTATTCCAGGGCCTTTGCTTGAAAAATCTGCAATTTCATTTGATGACGTCGTAGTATTCCCAAATCTTGGTTGATTCTTAAATGGACCATATCCAACATAGACATTGTTAGTTGTTGCTCCTATAGTAAGACTATACGGTGACGCATTTGGTAATCCGAGAGTACCATATCCATGACCAGCATTTCCTGCACTACTGACAATAAGTACTCCTGGATAATTCTTGTCAATAGAATCTGGCACAGCAAGGGTACTTAGAATAAGTGAAAAAACATCAAGACCTGGTACTGATTTCAGAGTTGGAAAGTTAGAAATCCCCCAGCTATTTGATATTATATCAACTCTAGGTTTTCCTTCAAATATCCAATTATTATTTTCTTGATGAAAACCTGATGCCCATAACCAAGCATATACTACATCACCAACCCATAGAGCTTTTATTGGAACAATTTTTGCGCCAGGTGCTACTCCCTTTAATGAATATTTTGTTAAATTGCCATAAATATCGTATTTTTCAATTCCTTTTGATGTTATAGATGCAGCACTTGATGTACCATGACCTACAAAATCATACATTACTCCAAAGTAATTTCCTTTTGGATCAATTGGAAGTAACAATGTACCGTTTGTTGCACGGATTATAGGTTCAATAAATGATGGTTTTTTTATAACACCATAAATGTCGAGTACTTGTGCACCCAAAGTTCCTGCGCTATAATCAAATTTTCCATCCTTGTCAGAGTCATACAAGAAAAATTCTTTTCCATTTCCTAAAATAATTGGAGTTTCATCAGTAAAATCAAAATCATATTTTGGAGGTTTGTTATCTTTTGCTTCAAAACGTGTAAAATCAATCCAAGATGTAGACATGTCAGGTACTACAGTGTCATAAAGACCAGCAATTTTAGAATCTAAAACAAGTACTGGAACAAGCTGTAATCGTGTAAATGTGCCTTGTAATGTGCCTTGATAAATTACACCCAAATGATATATTCCACTTTTTGAGACGATGTAATCTCTATTATTTTTACCAATTTTCATATCATTTGATATAGTACCATTAAGAACAGGAGCTCCTCCACTAGGAAAGAGTGAGTTAAAGACTAGAACTGAAGTTCCAACACCATTTTTTGCAAGATTTAGAAATATTCCTTTCGAGTTTACATATACCGAAGAAGTAATGTCTTTTGGAATTGGTTTTGTATAATTTGTGATCACTCCTTTATCGTTTATGTTTGCAACAAATGTGGTATTTGTCAAAACTAAACCCTGACCATCTGCATCAATCATTATAGGATGATTGTTTTGGTCACGTGCAAGTGAATCTCTAATATCAAGATTTGAAAAATCGATTCCAGTATCTACTATACCTATTGTTATTCCTTTACCATCATAACCATATTTTCTAAAAACTTCATCAGAACCTGTTATAGAACCAATTCTTGATGCCTCTAAAACGGTTTTATCATTTAGCGATTTAGATATGGAATCAAACTCTAGTTGAAAATCTTCAATTACTGTATATCCTTTTGATTGAAGATCAGATATGTCGTTTTGATAGAAAGTCCCAACTGAGAAGAATCCTTTATCAGAGCTTATTCCATATACTAGATTCTCTGCAGATGATCTTACATCAGAAATAGAACCAGAGCCAAAGATAATGTATCTTTTGATTTGATTTTCTGTAATTGGCTGAGATATTTTGATAATATCAGAATTTTCAAGATCCAATTGAGGTGTGGATTGCACTAGATCGATGTCATAGAATCCATAAGAGAACTTGGTAAATGTAGATATGAGTAATATGAGAATTAAAAAAAATGCCAGTTTTGGCATAATGAAAAATCTATTCTTTGTCTATTATAGCTATCTTCGTCTAGCAAGAATTGTTATTTGTAAAGCAATAATCACTGCAATTAATGCTACAATCGGTAAAAACAACGAGTTAAATTGTCCAGACGCTTCTTCTATATTCCCTACCGAGTCAGAAATCAGTTTAACGCTACTATCGATGTTTTCATTGGTTTCAATTAGAGAGGTTTGACTTTTTTCAAGTGTTGAACCAAAGAATTTGGTTTCATTTTTTAGTTTATCTAATTCTTTAGATGTAGAATGCAGTATAGAATTTAGTTGTAAAATCTGATTTGAAATTCCCTCTATGTCCTGTTTTAAAACAACAGTTGCTGCAGAACCGTGGGACACAGTTCCCTGATTGAATGACACTATATGAAATACGTATGTTCCTTCCTGATCTGGAGTGTAATCTACATAATAGATTCCTTGATGAAGTGTTTTAAATGAAAGGGCCAAACTGTTGACTTCGCCTGTTGGCAGGTGTACGTGTGATGTTCCTAGAAGTTTTTCAGGAGAACCACCAACTAATACACCATCACTTGTAGTTTGTACAAATATTCTAATAGGAACATTCACGGCTGCCGTTTGTGGTGCAAAAACAAGTGTGTTTACAGTTCTTTGTACTGGAACTTCAACAAGCTCAGATGATGGAGCAAACTTTACATCTATTTTTTGTGAGAGTCCTTTTTCTTGATTAGAGATTACTTCTACAGTGTATGTCCCATAGGGAAAGGTAGTAGATGGACTAGGCCAATTAATTAGTACGTGTAGAAATTCACCTTTTCCATCAGCAGCAATTTGATCAAATTTTGCAATAGTACCATCTGGAGCAAATAATCTTAAAATCAGGCCATCATTAGGAAGTGCTTTTCCATAAACGAGAAGTGGTTGTTCATCAGAATACACTTTGTTATCAGTAAATAATTGGAGTGTTTCTGCATGTGCAGCTGATAAATTAATTGACAAGATTAAAAGAAGTAATAGTCCTGCCATTGTTTTCAATTCATTCATGATGACTCTTACCTATAGATATTGGTTCTGGTAAAAAAATAAAATTTGAGGTTTAATCCTGAACGTATCTTTCTATATCCATTGAATTTATAGCAGCTAATGAATAGTTGTTTTGTTCTTTTTTTAATATTGTAAGAGAAGCATTTTGTATTATTAGTTCGTATAGAGATTCTGGTTTTAGATGTAGAATTGTAGAAAGCATAGCTTTGATTGGATCCATGTGTGTTACAAGTAAAACATTTTGTCCTTTGTGTTCTTTTGAACAATAGTTAACTATATCTAACACTCTTTTTTTAACATTGGAAAATGTCTCAACTCCATTCTCTTCAATAATTGGGTTATCTTGATAGAACTTGAGAAACACGTTACCATATTTTGTAAACATGTCCTCATAGAACATACCAGAAAACATTCCCATCTCAATCTCCGTCAGTCTCGGATCTGTTTTTACTTCAAGGTTAAGGTTTTTGGCAGCTATTTTAGCTGTATTCATAGCTCTTTCGATGGGACTAGAATAAATCGTTGAGATTTCAAGAGGCTTTAAAAATTTGGCAATTTTTTCTGCTTGTTGAAGACCTGCTTGTGTTAACGGAAAACCCTCTGTACGACCAGCAAGAATTCGTTCTACATTATTCTTTGCTTGCGCATGACGTAGAAAAATTATCAAAGACAAGAATGCTTCAAATTTTAAAGAAGAGATAATAATAACATTACCAGCGTTTGTTTTATGAAAATAGGGATTATAGGCGGAACAGGCGGAATGGGAAAAGGTTTTGCTTTAAGATGGTGTGTAAATCATGATATTTTAATTGGTTCACGTGACGCAACAAAAGCATCTCAAGCTGCGTTTGAATATTCAAAGAATGCTACTGAGCTTTATGGTTCTGTAAAAGGTAAGATATCAGGAAACGATAATGTTTCCGTATCTAAAGAAAGTGATGTTTTGGTTTTATCCATTCCATATGAAAACATAGATTCAACTTGCCCTGCGATACTTTCTGACATAAAAGACAACTGTATTGTGATTTCTCCAATAGTACCTATGACAAAAACCAGTTCAGGATTTGAATTCATTTCTTTTATTGAGAAAAAACCTTCGGCTTTTGAAATGGTACAAAAACACATGAGGAATAAGACAAAGCTTGTTGCTGCATTTCACACTGTATCAGAAAAAAAACTAGTAGATCCTAATCTTGTTTTGGATTTTGACATATTCGTCTGCGGCGATGATCAAAAAGCAATTGAAATAGTTAGTGGATTAGTTAGAGAAATAAAAAACCTCAGACCCCTCATTCTTGGTCCAGGTGCACTTTCTTATCTTGCTGAAGTTGCAACACCAATACTTTTGAATGCAATGATAAAAAACAAGATGAAGAACCCTGGATTAAAGATAGTTTAAAGTCTACAAAATTTAGAATGACATCATGAGAATGGTCAATCGCCGCGGGCGTAATTGGTTTAGTGCCATGGGAGTTTTGTTCATGATAGTTGCATCTATAATAATTATCAGAAATTTACTTATCTGGGGACCAGAATTTGCGTGGGACTTTTTTCTATCTAATGAAATTACAAATGAAAAAATTTCTGCGGGGATGATTTTTTTTGGATGTTTTTTGCTATATCTAGGATTTAGGAAGACATCAGATGAATCAAGATAAATTTTTAAAATCACAGAAAATCCTCAGACTTGCCACTATAAGCAAGAGAGGAATCCCACATATTGTTCCTGTGTGGTATTTGTATAAAAGTGGCATTTTTTATGTTGGAACTAATACTTGTACTAAAAAAGCAAAAAATGTAAAGAATAATCCCAAAGTTAGTTTTTGTGTAGATGCAGGAATTCGTTCTCCGATATTTGGCGTAATGGGGAATGGTGTTGCCAAACTAATTTTGAATAGGAAAATTGTTTCAAGCATAACTAAGAAGATTTTATTAAGATATTTCAGGAATTTGAACAATAAATCGGCTCAGGAGCTTCTTGTTCAAACAGATTGCATCATAAAGATCACACCAAAAAAAATCACAGTGTGGGAGTTTTAAGCTACAAATTCTTCAATTTTGTCAAGTGCGGGTTCTAATACACTGATTTCTGGCAAAAAGACCATCCTAAAGTGACCACTGCCATATTGTGTTCCAAAACCTGAACCATGCACAGTCAAGACGCCCTTTGATTTTAAGAGATCGATTACAAATTCTTTGTCAGATGAATGTTTTGTACTCTCAATCTTTGGAAAAGCATAGAATGCTCCTTTTGGAATTGAGCAGCTAAGTCCATTCATGCCGTTTAACCTTTTGATTACATAGTCTCTTCTCTTTTTTAATTGAGAAACAAATTCTGAAATGTAATTTTGTGGACCTCTAAGTGATTCTAATGCAGCGTGTTGAACTGGTAAATTAGAGGCAATCCTAACTCTAGCAAGCTTCGGTATGTTTTCACGAAGGAGTTCAAGTCTTTTAGAATTGTTAAATGCAATATACCCAATTCTCCAACCAGACATAAGATGTACCTTTGAAAAACCATTTACTAGTATAACTGGAGAATCACCACTGACTTTGCCTATTCCAACAAACTTTTCATCAAAAACTATCTGATCATATATTTCGTCACAGATTATGTATAGATCATGTTCAACTGCGATTCCCACTAGATCTCTTAGAGATTTTTCATTAAAGACTGCACCAGTTGGATTGTTTGGACTGATAAGACAGATGGCCACAGTTTTTGAAGTGATTTTTGATTTTATGTCATCTAGATCTGGCGTGGAATTGCTTAGATCTACTGAAAATTCTATTGGGACTCCTCCAAATAATCTGACATAAGAAGCATATGGCGGATAGTATGGCCCCGGAATCATAACCTCATCGCCGGCTTCCACTATCGAAGCCATTAGCATTTCAAGTCCTTCTGAGACGCCATTTGTTACTACAATATCATCTTCTGAAACAGAAAGGCCCTTCGCTTTTTCTTTTTGTGCAATGGCACTTCTAAGATCAGGGAGTCCTTCTGATGCAGCATAATAATTCTGTCCTCTTTTTATTGCATTGATGAATGCGTCTTTAACATTTTCTGGAGGCTGAAATCCATATTGTACTGGATCACCAATGTTAAGATATGTTATCTTATGACCTTCTTTTTCTAGTTTTCTTGCAACTAGTGCAATATCACGTATAGCATATTCCACCCCTACAACTCTTTTTGATATTTTCAATTATCTAGACAGATATTTAGCCCCGTTAAATTCTTACTTGATCGGACCCGTTGCATAGCCAGGATAGTGCGGGTGGCTTCGGACCACCAGGTCGAGGGTTCGAATCCCTCCGGGCCCTTAATTTTAGATCATTTGATGTTGTAGATTTAAGACATGGTATGAGAAAATAGAAGGCATGCGAAGATATTCATCATTTAAAATTGGTATTACTTTAGTTGTTATTGCTTCTATATGGATATGGGTTTTATTTTCTAGTAGTGAAAAAGTATCATTAAGTACAGAATTAAATGAAAAGGAGATAACTACAATTGATTTGTATTTAACAAAAAGTGGTCTTGGGTATTATATCATTACAATCCCAGAATACGCTAAACATGTTCTTTTTGTACAAACACTAGATCCTTATGGTAATGTCATTGCAGATAAAAAAATTGAAACTAAAATGAGTGTGAATTATTTCAGATTTTCAGACACTGGAAAATACATGATGGAGATAACCAATTTTTCTGAAGAACCAGCCTCGATAGAAGTGAATTTTGGTAATACCGTTGCATCTCAATTACTAATTCCTGCCATTATTACATTCTTTGGAGCTGCTATGATAGTATATTCAGGATATAAGAAATTGAAGAATCAAAGCACTGCACAGCCAGAAGAGAATATCTCGTAAACTGGCACACATAATACTACAGCACCAAAAAGAAGAGTCAGGTTAAATCCAATCCATGCTGCAGAAAGAAGAACCGACATAATGGCAAATGGTATAATTTTTTTAGCACTTTGATTGGGGATTTGTGAGAGAACCATAAATCCACCTAAAGCACTTAAGAAAAGACCCGATTCTAGTACAAGATGAGAAATACTCACAAGACCATCAATTCCGTAAATATCATGTGAAATTGAATCAGCATAACCTGCAGTAATCTGTAAAATTGCTCCGATTAACACAATTTTCAATTTTTTGTTCAAAATTTTATTTTTTGAATTGCTAGCTATTAGAAATGAACATAAAATAGCAGAACATGCAACCATGCCGACTCCAGTATAGACAAAAATGTGTTGTATTGTCCAAAATAGTTCTGGTTCACGCATCAGATGAGATGTAGCATCCCATATTCCGGCTAACAATTCTGTAATAGTACCAAAAACTGCAAGAATTGAAATTAGAAAGAACAGAGTTTGTTTGTTCGATATTAGTGAATTTTGGATGCCGGAAAGATACAATTCAAGTAAAATTGTTTTTTACATAATATATAGAGTGTTATCTAAAAATTTTAGCTGCTACTTTGTTGAGCTTGCACATATGCAATAGCTTTTTTCATTTCTAGTGCACGCTCAAAGAGGATCTTACGCAATTCAATTAGTTCTGATGCAGTCATACTTCGTTTTTGTGATTCATAAAATAATTCTGCAAATCCTCCTGTTACGTACCCTACAAAGATTCCAAATGCTACCTCTATGTCATCTTTAGCAAGGGGTTTCAAATCAGAGGCCATATTTCGCATTTGTTGTGGATTTACCATCAGATTATCTATTAGCGAATATAACGCATCTTTTAGCTGTACAGTTAACGCCATCTAATTTTTAATTCTAGTATACATCACACAAGAACTTTATCAGATCAGATCTTATGACAAAATTTGGATCTTTTTTGACTGACCTATAATTATTATACCTCATTGGAGAAGTGATTTCATGAGCCCTGGAATAGGACTAATGAAGAGAAGACTTCCTACTGAGAAAGAAGCAATTCCACTGGCAATTTCTGGCATAATAAAACAGTATAACGTTTCTGCAGATCAGATTAAAACGCTTGAGACAAAATATGATGAAGATAGCGGTGACTGGTATGTTGCTTTAGGTTTTAACGAAAAAAGAGCTATTGTCAAGATGGATTCTGTGCAAGGAATAATAACAGAAATTAAAGAAATTTAGTTTATAATTTACTTTTTAAACTGTACATTTGAAACTTCTGGTTCTTTAATTATAATCAATCCACCATCTCGTAGTTGCTGTATAAGTTGTATGACTTCTTTTTCTACCTGTTCTCTTCGAAGCCCAGTTATTTGTGCAAATGCGTCAACGAGATCTGTTATTCTTTGTAGTCCGTTGCATAATTTCCAAAAGTCAATAATTGCTTGATTTACCATAAAGCCTTGTTCATGTTCATTCATTAAAACTAATGATCCATCTTCCTGCTTAACAACAGAACCAGCTCCTTGTGGCATTGCGGTATCATAGTTTATTGGAGTAATTGTTTTTTGTTTACCATAGTTGATCAACTTCTTGCCTGCTTCAGACATTTTTTCTGGAGTCCATGCAGGATCCCAAACTATTTCAACATCAACACCATTTACTCCAGGAACTTTGTTGACGTATCTTTTTACATCGCTTACAAGTGTATCATGTAAAGGACAGCCATGTGTTGTCATAGTCATTTTGATATCTACTTTGTTGTCAGCATTTACATTGACTCCATAGATCAATCCCATATCTACGACATTGATTGGAATTTCAGGATCCATGCATTGTTTTAGAGAGTCTAGAATTTGCTGTGAGGTTACTATACCCATAAAATGGGTTCAATCACGTATGAAATAAATACCTTACAGCTTTGATTTAAACAACTTTTTGATAGATTCCCTAAAAGGTAGTTTTGCGATTCCTGCTTCAGTTATGATTCCTGTAATTAGCTCAGGAGGAGTCATATCAAATGCCGGATTTATTACATTAATATCATCAGGAGCAGTCTTTTTGCCTGCAACCCCTGTAACTTCACTTGCTTTTCTTTGTTCTATAATAACATCTTCGGGATTGCTTTTTAGATCAAAAGTAGAAAGTGGGGCTGCCACATAGAATGGTATTTTGTGCTGTTTTGCTATAAGTGCGACTTGGTATGTTCCTATTTTGTTGTAGACATGACCTGTTCGCAAGATCCTGTCAGCACCGACTATTACTTTATTCACCAATCCTTTAGACATTGAATATCCTACGGCAGTATCTGGGATCAAACTTACATCTATACCATCATGTTTTAACTCAAATGCGGTAAGTCTTGATCCTTGCATTACAGGCCTTGTTTCTGTGGCTATAACTTTGATGTGTTTACCACTTTCTTTTGTAGCTCTGATAACGCCCAATGCAGTTCCATATGCTACAGTAGCAAGTGCACCTGCATTGCAATGAGTCATGATGGTGTCATTGTTTTCAAATAATTCTGCTCCATGTTTACCCATTTTCTTATTTGTTTCTACATCTTCTTCTGCCATCTTTTGTGCTGCTCGAATTATTGATTCCCCCATAGTAGAGACATCCTTGTTTTCCTTTGCAATATTCATTATTTTTTCAAGACCCCATGCAAGGTTAATTGCAGTTGGTCTTGTTTCAAAAAGAATCTTTCTTGCTTTCTCTAAATTAAGTAGAAGGTTTTCTTTGGTTTTTGCTTTGCTTTGTAATGCTGCAAGAGCAAGACCAAATGCTCCTGCTACGCCAATAGCTGGTGCACCTCTTACCACAAGAGTCTTTATTGCATTAGCCACATCTCTATAATCAGTATATCTAACATAAACAAGTTTATTTGGCAGTTTTGTTTGATCTATCATTACAACGGCATTATTTTTCCATTCAATTGTTCTAAGATTAGAATGAATTTTTGTTTTTTGCTTCAATATTTCTTACCTCGTCTTTGTCGTTTTTTTAGAATCTTTGCGTAATCAGAATTAATTTCTTTGATGAGGCTAAGAGTATTATCATTTATCAGATCTAAATTTGGTATTACGCAATGTCCACCAATGAATCCAGGAAACATTTTTGGTCTATTCCCCAAGAATTTATGAATCTCGTCTGTAAAAGACCACATTTCATTGTAGTCTACTTTGTGTTTTATTGCAATCATGTTGCTAAGTTGTGCGTAGTTTATTAACCAGCCATAATATGATGTGTCACAAATTATTTTTGCTAGTTCAAGGGTAAGCGGATCTGACATTTTCTTTGTCTTAACACCACATTTTTTCATTAATCTAGAATATTTAGATGAGATTAACTCTCCCTGTGGAGCGTGCTGATCTATAGCATAGAATTTTGTATATCGTTTCAAATCATAGAGCATTCTTTTGTGTACGCCTCTCGTTGCACTATAAATTATTGGAACCACAAGTACACTCTGTAGCTTTTTTGTTGTGTTAGGGCTTATTGTACTATGAATAACTATTCCTTCGGGGTGAAATCTATTAAAAAGTGAAATTATATTTGGTATGAATTTTTTCGTGAAAGGTATGCAAACGTGTAGAAAACGAGTTTGCAAATGGTTATATTTATTGAGTTTTTTTTTGTCTATTAACTTTTGATTTATATCATGTCCTATAGTTGGAACTGCTTTTGAAATAAGCTGTAAAAGTGGTGCCCCAATTTCACCTAAACCTACAACAACATCTTTTTTGATCAAAGCAATAATTAGATTGTTAAGACTCCTAAATTAATCAATTGGCAAGAAAAGATTAAACAATTCATGGTCTAGACGATCTTTTTTGTTTATAGAAATTATTTAGTTTCAACCTTTATTAATAACAGAATAATTCCAATCTAAGATGGGAACGAAATCATGTGTGTTATGTAAATATACTAAGTTTGATTTAATTTCACCATGAGTAAGAGACTCATCAAAACACAAGGTCATAAGATAACATATCTTAACATTGGTGATCCAGTACCAACTCAGAAAGAAGATGATAAATTCTATGACGAAAATCTTCTTTACAAAATTAAAAGGATTTATTTTATATCTTTCAATATATCATTTTATTATAATTTTTTTTCCTTTTTTATTGCTAATTTCTATTGCATCTAATGTTTGCAAGATTTTTAGTTCATTATGAAATGGGTGTGGATATTTTTTGCGTCCTTTTACTGTATCTAAAAAGATATTCATTTCTTCTTCATAGAGAGATTCTGCGCTAGTATTTCCCTTATACCCCTTTGCACGTATACCCATTTTTAATTTGAGAGTCTTCCATTCTTTGCCTTTGCTTAGCCTAATAACACCTTTATTATAATCACAAAGTATTACGCCCTTTTCACCAATAATTTTTGTTTCACTAAAAGGTGGTCTCGATACAACATCTATTATTAACACACACCGAACCCCATTTTTGAATTCAAGTATAATTTGATAAAGATCATCTATATCGGCATTTAATTTAGAAACTTTATCAATACTACCATATACCGATTTAACATCTGAAAAGAGCGAGGTTAACCAAACTAATTCAAACGGAACAACTTCTCTTGCTGCACCTGTCTCTCTTTTTGAGACATAAAAATTTCTATAATCTTCCCAAGGATGCCAGTCAGGTAGATATTGACCAAAGTGGTGATAAACAGTTAAGATTTTTCCAATTGATTTTTGGCGCATTAGATTTTTCAGCTTTTTCATAACAGGATGGAATAACATTGTACAGGAAGGCACTCCTACAATGGATTTGTTATTCAGTTTTTTGACGATGTTTTTTATTTCTTTAGAAGAAAGATTTACCTCTGTGAAAAAGTTAATATTTTTTTCAAGCGCCAGATTTGCATAAGTTGCATGCAGATCAGGAGGGGTTGAAATTATCATAACAGTGGGGTTTTTTTCAAGCCCATCATTGATGTTGGAAACAGTCGGTATCAGGTATTTCTTAGTGGTTTCATCTCGTCTGTCTTTGTGTGGGTCGAATCCAATTATATCAGTGTAACCTAATTTGAGAAGGTTTCTGATTCTTCTTTTCCCCATAGAACCCAAGCCTATTACTAATATTTTCAAGAATGAACATCATGTTATTCCAGATATGGCTAATTATTTCTTATTGAAACATCTGCCACGTTTTTATTCCAATGTTCTTTGTACTGCACTTCCAAATTATCTGTAATTTTCAGCAATTCTGGTTTTTCCTCAAACAATTTTAAGATATTTCCCAAATGAAAGTCATTTCCTAAAATTTTAAAGATTTCTTTTGCCAAATCCAAATCTTCTTTATAGTCTAATGTCAATCTGAGATTTTTTGGAAATTTTATGTGCGGTTCTGGTTTTAAGGTATGAACCTGAAATATATTGGTTTTAGTAAAGAACAACCTATATCCAGTTTCAGTATCATTTGTTCTTTTTAATTCACAAATCTTCTGCAAGGCATCATTTTTTATTCCTACAGAAGCAATTCCGAATGGAAATCCAACCATGTCAATATAATCTGCATTTGTTCTTTCAAATTCAGATACTATCTTGTCTACAAATATTGGATCGGTGTAGATGTCATCACCATCTACACTAACAATGAAATCGGTTCCAAAGTATTTTGCTGCATCTAGATAACGAACTAAAATATCTTTTTCATTTCCCCTGAATACCTTTACTTTTTCTTTTTCTAAAAATTCTACTAATGGATCGTCATCTTTTTGCATCGTTGTACAAACAATAACATAACGGATTTTTCGTGCGGATTCAAGTCTTTCAATCAAATATTTTATTATTGGTTTTCCACTAATTTCTTTCATGGCTTTTTGTGGCAGTCGTGTGTTGTTTAGTCGTACTGGAATGAAAATGTCATAATTCACCATTTTGTTATTCTCCTTAAGATACAGTCTTTTTTACAGCATTAATGTCACTATCCACCATCAATTTTATTAGATCATGGTATGAAACCGAAGGTTTCCATCCTAATTCTTTAGCGGCCTTTGAAGAATCGCCAACTAGATTATCAATATCATAAGGTCTCATGTATTTTTTGCTTATCTCCACGTATCTTTCCCAATTTCCTAAACCAGCATACTCAAAAGATTCTTTCAAAAAATCGTCCACAGAATGGGATTGACCGGTAGCAATAACATAATCAGATGGTTCATCTCGTTGTAGCATCATCCACATAACCTTTACATAATCCCCTGCAAAACCCCAATCTCGTCTAGCTTTAATGTTACCTAAGACAAGTTTTTGTTGTCTACCGAATTTAATATTTGCAATTGCAGTAGTTATTTTTCTGGTAACAAACTCTAATCCGCGATAAGGACTTTCATGATTAAATAAAATACCTGCGCTTATGAACATTTTATAGGCTTCACGATAGAGTTGTGCCGTTTTATGTGCATACACTTTAGCAATGCCATAAGGACTACCTGGAAACAATCTAGAATTCTCATTTTTTATTTCTGCAGAATTTCCAAACATTTCGCTAGATGATGCTTGATAGATTTTAGAACGTGGAGAAAATTCCTTTACAGCTTCAAATACTCTTAGTGCCCCTAAACCTGTAATGTCAGATGTTAACATGGGTTCATCAAAAGAGACACCAACGAATGACTGTGCTGCTAGGTTATACACTTCATCAGGTTGTGTTTTCTTAATTGCGTTATTAATTGAAATTTGATCAGCAAGATCCGCTCTTACCAATTCAATTTTATCAAATATATTAAATGCCTCTAATCTTTCAAAACATTTATGGCTGGTTCGCCTATAAGTTCCATATACTTGATATCCTTTTTTTAAAAGGAAGTCAGCTAGATAGGTACCATCCTGACCTGTCAAACCAAAAATTAAAGCTTTTTTCATTGTACAATCAATCCATTTTCTATCATCTTATCTAAAAAGTATCGGAACCCCTTCCCACCCTGTTCATGACCTCTCCACACTTCTATGGCAAAACTTCTATCATTATGCTTGTTCAGAATTGGTATAATTTTCTCAAATGGTAAATCCCCTTCTCCATATTGCAGTCCTTCTCCTTCCGATCCACCAGCATCGGCCAAATGATAATGTATCACATGATCTTCGATTTTTTGTAATTGATCAATTACGGATAAATTACTTTTATTACAATAAAGTTGTGAATGACAAATATCATAACATACCTGGAGTCCAGTTTCTTTACAGTAGTTTAACATATCTGATGTATCCAAAAATACGTTACTATTCCATCTACCACCAAAAAACCATCCATACGGTGGCATGTTTTCTAAAAGAAAATTGATATTTTTATGATCCAATCGTTTTACTGCATCAACAAGATTATCCTTCATTTTTTGAATTTTTGATTGCTCTAGATCACTTAAGGAGTATCCTCCAGGATGTACTATTATGGATGGTTGACCTTTAAAATACTGTCCTAAAGAAATTGTTTTATCTATGGCTTTTTGGATTAACTCTAAACTTTTTTCTTGAGAATGAATTTGGGTAGTTTCTTCCAGACTAACAATATCTATAATTTTTCTATCAAAATATTCATAACAATGTACAATTAATCTTTGATCAAAATTGCGTTCAAGTGTTAAGTTTAGATCACTATCTGAAAAATGAAATTCAAGTATCTGGGGATTAAATTTTAGCATATCCTCCACATCATGTTTCCTTACTTTCATGCAGAAAATCATTGCAGATCTATAGGGAGTAGATATTGACCTTTTTTTATATTTCTGTGTGATTTCTTGCCAAGAATTTCAAAATAATGTTGTGGCGATAATCCTTTTGCTGGTCCTTTAATCTCAATATTATTTTCCGTAAATACCTCACCTTCATTTATGTCAGTTGAACATACAATACTTTTTGCGAGTATCTCCCTTTGCAAAACTTCACCTCGTGTCATTTTCTTTATGGGTTGACCTTTAGCTTTTTCAAATTCTCGAATATATTTAACTAAGGTTTTAAATTCATCTGGCTCTAATGACGCAGCTTGATCTAATCCTTCCATTTTTTTATCTAATGTGATATGGCGTTCAATCATGACGGCTCCCATATTCACAGCTGCAAATGTAGGAATTATGCTAGGTTCATGTCCACTGTAACCTACAGGTACATCAAATTTAGTTCTCAGGAAAGGAATTAGGCTGAGATTCAGAGATTCGATTGGGGCTGGATATGTACTATTACAATGTAATAAAATGAATTTGATTTCTTGTTTTTTAACAAAATCTACAGTTTTACCTATTTCTTCCATCGTTGACATTCCTGTGGAAATGATAAGTGGTTTTTTAGTTTTGGACAAATAATGAATTAAGGGAAGATTAGTCATGTCAGCTGAAGCAATTTTATAAGCTGGTACATCAAATCTTTCTAGAAAATCTACACTTGGTTTATCCCATGGTGTACATAAGAAAGTTATTTCTTTTTCTTTACAATAAGAAATTATTTCTTTATATTCGGATTCGTCAAACTCAACTTCTTTTAAAACACCAAGCAATATTTCTAATCCTTGACTATCCAAATTTGGATTAATTAGAACATCATTTTTATAGAGATTTTCCAAAGATCTTTTCTGGAATTTTACTGCATTGGCGCCTGCATCTACTGCGACATCGATCAATTTTTTTGCAAGTGGGACTTTACCATTATGATTTACTCCTATTTCTGCAATTATATAGCATGGTTGGTTTATTCCTACCAGTCTATTGCCAATTCTGATATCATTCTTGTAACTGTATTCCAATTCACTCACTATAGTTTAATCCTGTTTTTGTTTTTTTGTATTAAAGTAGGCATGTTTTACAATTTTAGTACCAAATAAGTCATTGAGATAGCAGTTATCAATACAGATATTCGAAAAATAACTGATTATATAAAAGATTGAATTATTTTGTACAGACTAGAAAATTTTTATGAGGATGTAATAGAACCTCCATAGCATGGAAATAACTAAAATTGAGCCTGCCTTTGTTGATGAAAGAGGTTCAATTTGGGATCTTTTAACTGCCGAGAACGTACATCATGTAGGATTTCTGATAAGCAAAAAGGGATCAGTTCGTGGTAAACACTATCATAAAGAACAAAAACAGTATACTTTGATACTAAATGGTAAAGTTAGAATAGTTGTGAAGAATCTTTTGGATGCTAATGCAAAACTAGAAACACATGATTTACAAAAAATGGAGATGATGCTTTTTCCACCATTTCATTACCATTCTATTGAAGCATTAGAAGATTCAGAATGTTTAGTATTTACATCAAAAAGTCGTGCTGGTACAGGGTATGAAGATGACACGTTTAGAATAGCTGACATAGGATCATTCAAGCTGAATGGATGATTGACATAAATGAAAAATGAAATCTGTTTTGGTATTATTGGGTGTTCATCAATAGCTGAACGGACTACTATTCCTGCAATAAAAGAAGCAAAGTATGCCAGGTTACAAATGATTGGAAGTCGTTCAAGAGAAAAGGCAAAAAGATTTGCAGAGAGATTCTCCTGTGATCTATTTGGAGATTATGATGAAGTGTTGGAAAGAAATGACGTAGATGCAGTATACATTTCTTTACCTCCTAGTCTAAATGAGAAATGGGTAATCAGATCTGCAAAAGCGGGAAAACATATTTTATGTGAAAAACCGTCAGCAATTTCTTACAAATCTGCAAAAAAAATGGTTCGTGAGTGTAAAAAGAATGGAGTGAGAATACTTGAGGGATTTTCATTTAGATTTCATCCACAACATGCTTTTGTGTTAAAAATGATGCGAGAAGATATTTTAGGAAAAATATTTTCATTTTCTGGTTCATATGGCTTCAGTCTTCCTTATACAAAAGAAAATTTTCGATTTAGAAAAGAACTGGGAGGCGGCGTTCTAAACGATGTCGGATGTTATCTTGTATACGCAAGCAGGATGATTTTTCAAAACAAACCATACTCGATTTCATGTAATTTAGATATTGATAAAAAAACTGGTGTTGATATCAGAGGAACTGTTCATATGACATATCCAGACAGGCATGTTGCATTAGCAGCTTTTAGTTATGATGCTTTTTTCCGTTCTACATACAGTGTGTGGGGTAGCAAGGGCTTTGTCAGTTTGAAAAGAGCTTTTAATATTCGTAAAAATATGACTGCATCTATAAATTTAGAAACTACGGCTGGAATGAAATGTACGAAATTAAGACCAGCTAATCAATCTAAATTAATGATTGAGGAATTTTGTAAAGCGTTACAACATCCAAAAACACGCATATTCAATTATGAGGGTGATTTACTTACACAAGCCCAAGTTATGGAAGCTGGACGACAATCATATTTGAAGAAGCGCATCACATATGTAAATGAGATTTAAATTATGTGAGGATGCGGAATTGGAACTATGAATTTTCCTCCTTTGCTTCGATATTGTTCGTTATTACGCATTATTTCTTCTGCAAAATTCCAAGCCAAAATTAGAGCATAGTCGGGTTTATCTTTTATCAGCATATCATCAGAATACACAGGAATGTGCATTCCTGGAGTATATTTCCCAATTTTCAAGTTACTCCTTTCGGTTATGTAATCCAAGATCTCTGTACCGATTTTGCAATAATTAAGTAATGTATTTCCTTTTGCAGGAGCACTAACACCTACTATTTTTTTTCCTTGTTTTTTTAGATTAGATAGTAGGGTATTGAGTTCATTACGATGATTCTTTACATCCTCAGAAAAATTTTTCAAACGTTCCTCCGAATAGATTTTCTTTTTTTCTTCCAAGAGCAGGAATTCAGAGATGTGTTTTGATATTGGTCTTTTTCCTTCTCGTCCTATGAAGTAGCGAAGTGAACCTCCATGTATTGATTGCATTTCTGCATCAAAGACATCCATTCTAAATCTCTTAAAGAACTTGACCATGGGTTTCATTGACAAGTACGACAAGTGTTCGTGGTATATGGTATCATATTCCAAATTATCCAACATGTTTACCAAATAAGGTGCCTCTATTACGATAATTCCTTCTTCAGTAAGAAGAACATCTGCAGCTTTAACAAAATCATTCAAGTCATCAATATGTGCAAATACGTTGGTTCCAGTAATTACGGAGGCGTTCCCTTTTTGTTGACATATTTTTAATGCTAACTTACTTGAAAAGAATTCAGAGATTGTATCTATGCCATTTTTGATTGCTATCTTTGCCACGTTTGATGATGGTTCTACACCTAATACTCTCATTCCTTGCGATTTAAATCCAGATAATAATACTCCAACGTTACTGCCTATATCTATAACCATCGAATCTGGCATCAAATTAAATTTCTTACAAATTTCAATAGCCATTGAGATAAAATGACTACTTCCTGTTTTTGTCATCGATGACTCGTATGGATAATTTTCATTAAACATTAACTCTGGTGGCACGACATATCCTAATTGACAAAGACCACAGTCATTACAAATGTGTACATTTAGCGGATATTGTGCTTCCTCATTATTCAATTGTTCTTTGGTTAGAAAATTATCAGAAGGTGGCGCAAATCCCAGATCCAAAAATTTTGTCATGTTGGGACTTTGACACATCCTACATACATTCTTGTTACTCATGACAATATCCTCTTCTAGTTACAACATGGGATATATGTTGATTTATAGAAAATTCATTGGAAATAAAAAATCAACGGAGCTCGAAAGGGCGAAACTGTTAATTATTAGTCGTTACAACGACCCCCTAATTGAAATTAAAAATAACAAAATCCAATAAACTGAAAGAACGCGCAAGAAAAGTAATACCTTCATTGACTGGAACCTTTAGTCGAGCAGCTCCTTCTTTTGTTGAAGGTGTTTATCCCGTTTATGTCCAATCTGCAAGTGGATCACATTTTACAGATGTCGATGGAAATGAATATCTTGATTATCTTTGTAGTTTAGGCCCCATCACTCTTGGATATAATTACAAGGCAGTTAATGATGCAGTTTTAAAGCAATTAAAAAAAGGCATATTGTTCTCATTACCACACCCAGTAGAACTTGAGCTGGCAGAATTGATTTGTCAGACCATACCTTATGCGGATATGGCAAAATTTGAAAAATCTGGTTCTAATGCAGTAACTGGTGCAGTAAGAGCAGCTAGAGCAATAACAAAAAGGGAAAAAATTGCATATTGTGGGAGTGGAGGAGTATGGCATGACTGGCAAGCTGCAATGGTAAGTCGTGATGGTGGAGTTCCTAAATTTAATGAGAACCTGATCAAGCTCTTTGACTATAATGATAGTGATGGTTTAGAACAGATTTTTGAAGATAGTCCAGAGGAGATAGCCGCCATAGTTTTAGAACCCACTCATTTTGAAAAACCAGAAAATAATTTTTTGAAAAAAGTCAGAGAAATTGCAGATAAAAATAATTCTATCTTAATTCTTGATGAAGTAGTTACTGGATTTAGATTTGATCTTAAGGGTGGGCAGAAATATTTTAACATAAAAGGTGATTTAGTATGTTTTGGTAAAGGTATGGGAAATGGTCTTCCTATCTCAGCCATAACTGGACCTACTGAATACATGAAGGTTTTTGATGAATTGTGGGTCTCATCTACTAATAACAGTGAAAGTTTGTCAATGGCAGGAACAATAGCTACAATAAATGAAATGAAAACTAAAAAAACAATTTCAAAGTGTTGGGAGATTGGACAAAAGTTATTTTCTGGATGGAATAAAATAACGGCTAAGTACAACTTAGATGCAAAAATGACAGGATATCCAGTAAGAATGGACTTGCGATGTTTTGATTCACAGAAAAATGAATCACTTACTTTAAAATCTCTTCTTTTACAAGAAATGGTAAAACGTGGTATCTTCATGTCAATTTTAGGAGCAGTGTATCTTTCCTATTCTCACTCATTCAAAGATGTTGAAATGACATTAGATGTATTAGATGATGTTTGCAAGACCATTACTGAAAAGGTTTCAAATGATAATTACGAAAAGTACCTAGAAGGTAATTTACCTAAAACAATTTGGACATTAAAGATTCACCCTACAAAAAAGCAGTAAAATAATAAGAGTCAAATAATAAAAAACATATGTATGAAATTAGATATGTTTTTTTTCTAATAAATTAATAATTTCGTCACAAATCCTTTCCGCTGCATGACCATCCGGCTTATAAAGAAAATCTTTAACAAAATCACCAACTTTCTCTGCAGATGCAGGATTTCTTGACAATACTTGATTTATTAATGTCACTACATCAGATGCATTAGTACATTCCATTGTCAAACCCTTTTCCACAAGTATGTCTATTCCAAGATTAAAAAAATTACATTCGATAATTGGCTTTTTAGCTAATAATGCATAAAGAAGTGCAGATGATGATGGAAAAGAAATTACAACATCAGAGTTTTCTATAAATTCCATGATATCTCCTTCCTTGAAGATTGGAATGGACGAATCTATTTCGTTTATTAATGATTGATAATCTTCAAGAATTTCGCTTGATGGATGGATTTTAACAATAAGTGATATTTCATTTTTATGCAAATGAATTTTTCTTACTATTTCTTTAATTATCATATCACGTTGGTTCTTGGTCCAATACCCATGTTCATACAAAGCAGTTGTTACCAATAACACACGAATTTTATGGTCAGTTTTTATAGAAATTTGGGAGGTATGTAATTTTTGAAATACTGGATCATACATAGGATTGCCTGTAACGACAAGGCTTGATCTTTCAAAACCTGCTTTAACAAGTAATGTGATTAAGTTTTCACCTTCTAACCAGTGCAAAGTGTTTGCAAATCTAGAATCATAACTTGCATCTGATAATGTAAGTTTTAAAATTGTAAAAAAATTTCTAATTATTTTTAATATATTCATTTTTATGGCAAACTGTGTTCTTAATAAAAAGAGATACTTGTAAATGAAAAATCTACCTCTTCTCATTAGTTTTTTTTGACTAGTAGTGGTATCTGTAGGAACTGAACTTTCAAAAAAACGTGTTACATGTGATTTAATGGCTTTTGCCTGACTTCGCTTAAATGAAACGTCATTATAAAATCCACTTACTATAGGAATGCTAAGGAATTTACCAGCAGAAGATAGCGCATAATCTATTAAATTCCAATATGGACTGGCATAGATAATATCTGGTTTTTCTTTTCGCAAAATCTCAATGGCATTTTTATAATCATGGATATCCAAAATGGTCATATCAGAATTTTTCATTTGTGACAAATTCAGTTTTTCTGGTTGATAAACAAGCCATATCATGTGTACGTCGGTTCGTTTTTTAAGTACGGGCAACAGATTTTCAAAAAATAACGTTGTGACGGATTTTACTTGTGGCATAATGTGTATAGGAACTAAAATTTTTAACATACACAAGTCGACTGCGACACAGATTATAAAAATTTTGGATTAATCACAAAGCCAGGCACATTCTTGATAAATCAGGGCATAAAAATAAATTCAGATAAAAAATAATGGATTACATTGATTTAACTTCAGGCATCACATGTGTAGGAATTAAAATTCTAAGGGATCGCATCAAACGCACTGAACTGTATTATCATAAAATTGTTGTTGATGATGTGATAAATCTTAATTAATTCATCATAATGTCATTTCATATTTTTGATCTTTGCTTTGAATTTTGCCGGTATACCAGCCCATATTTCATTTTTGGGAACATCCTCATTAACAAACGAATATGCAGCCACGATAGAATTTTCTCCTACTATTACATTTGGCATTATTGTGCTATGAGTTCCAATCTTACAATTATTCTTTAAAACCACACGCCCATGTTTATTATCAATAGTAGAATGTGAATAAATGGAACAGTGTGAACCAATCTGAACATCATTTCCTATTGTAACCCCATATCGAGAGTTTATGTAAGTAAATGTACCAATATCAAAATTTTTTCCAAGTTTTAGTTTTTCTGGATACTGAACTATGTAATTATATTTGGTCAGTTTTCCATGCTTAATAATTGGTTTTTCCCATTTCTTTTTCTTTACCATGTCTATTCAATAGTATATTTGCTTCTGGATTAAGTCTTTATTCAGATCAATTTTTTCAAGAATATATACAATTTTTTTAGCGGCATTTCCCTTCCCGTAAATATAATTAGCATTACAACGGATGGATTTTTTTGTTTTTAGTGCATTGATTATCGCATGATAAATTGATTTTACTGAATTATCTTTTATATCAAATATATTTTTGCCTCTTTCTCTTCCTTCTTGTCGTATTCCAACATTAACAACAGGAGTCTGAAAGTAACTAGCTTCTATTATTCCACTACTTGAATTACCAACCAAGACACCACAGTTTTTTAGCATTCCCAGATAATCACTTCTTGGTAACGATCGATACATTTGGATAAAATCATATTTTTTAGAGAATAATTCCAGATACCTAAAGATCGTTTTGTTTCCTGCATCAGAGTTTGGTGCAATAGCGATTGTTGATTTTTTTGTTTTTGCTATAGCTTTTAATGTACAAAAAATTTGCTTGCCACTAAGTTCGGTTTGTGTAGTAACTGGATGTTGAAGTAATAAAATTTCATCACCTGTGAACTTTATGCCATAATTTTTTTCAAGTATTTTTTTATCAGTGATCCTTTTATGGGCAACTTCATCTATGCTGGGGGAGCCTGTAAAGAAGACGTGTTTTGGATTTTCACCCATTTTTATTATTCGTTCTTTGCTTTTTTTAGTTGCAGCAAAATGAATGTTTGAAAGTTTTGTTATGGCATGTCGATTATACTCATCTATGCCACCCGATTTATCACCACCATGTATGTGGGCATTAGGTATGTTCATTTGTGATGCAGCTATAGCTGATGCAAGCATTTCATCTCTATCCCCTAGTATCAGATTAAGATCTGGTCTAAGTTTGTTCAAAATTTTAGAAAATTTAATAATTCCTTCTCCCAGTGCTTTTGACATAAAATATGTTGTATCTCCTTTTGGAAGCATATCTACTATAGCATAAATCTTGAATCCATCTTTTTTAATTTCGTTGATTGTTAATCCATGTTTTTTAGACAAATGTGTTCCTGTAACAACAAGATATAGTTTCAATTTTTTACTTTTAGTTATTGCTTGTAAAACCGGTCGTAGAATTCCATATTCAGCCCTTGTGCCAGTTGTAACTAAAATTTTTCTTTTCATTATTCATCAGATGACTAAGTGATTATTTTACCAATCCTATTCCAACTTTAAATTTTGGATGCCAGACACCATCCCTATCCTGTTCAAAAAATTCACAGTTATACCATTTGTCCATTATTTTCCAAAACTCTCGTGGAGACATTTGAATAAACTCGCAGAATTTATCAACAATTCCCTGATCTAATTTTCTGTCCCTTTCTTCAACAATTGGGATCATTTCTTCTCTAGTTTTTAATCCATATCTTATCCAACGGGAGGCGTTATCAGTAGCTACTGAGTGAGCAAATTTTAGATATTTTAGGTAAGGATTCAACAGATAGCTTAGTGAATCTATCTGATCATAATTATCGATGGATCCTTCTCTTTCATATTCATGCCCAAGATGTCTAAATCCCCATTTTTTTGCTACTTCATAGTTGTGTACAGAGTTCCATGGTACAAAATAACTGAGATAAATTGGTTCCAAGCCAGATTTTTCACATTCTTCAACAGATGGTGGGATAGATGAGTATAGATCTTTTTCAGTTATTTGACCATCCTGAAGCCATTTTTTGGAATATGGCTGAACAATATCATTTGATGGTTGTAGCATTGCGGAGGGAGTTTCTGTTTTATATTTACCACCATATGTATAATTCACATCTTCGCCATAGATTAACAATTTAACACCAAGTTGCATTGACATGCGATATGGAAATGCATAGATTAATGAATCAGGATACCAAGAAGGCTGACCACGATCTTCAAATGCTTTCCTCGTCATTATTCTAGTAACATGTCTATTGGGCTGTAACTGAATTATTTCGCATCCAAATGTATCCGATAGGTTTTCTAGATTTTTTCTACCTACTTCAGTCCAATCCATATTTCCCACAGTTATAAGGATCGGATTCATTTTCATCACCTCTTTCATAATATAAGTTTGAAAATGAGAATCTTTTCCACCAGAAATTGCTATTGCACAATCATATCCATTTCCATTGCATCCCCTGTGTTTATCACATAGATCTTTAAGTTCTTTGAAACGCCTATCCCAATCAGTTGCTTTTTGTTTTTCAAAATTAATACAAGCAGCGCAAACACCATTCTTGTCAAAGGTAAGACCTGGCCTAGTATCTGGCATTAGACATTTTTTACAATATTTCATTTTGATCTTTTTTGTATTTCTACCTATATATCGATTTGTGATATTTTATAATAACAATATGCATTATAGATAACGATGAGATTTATACAAATCATGAATTAGATGGATACTATGGGGAGTAAAAAGCAAAATTCAATTATACAGTTCACATTTAACTAAATTATTATACCACCATCTTAAATGAATGAAGTATGATTTTTGTCGTTGCAGAAATTGGTGTAAATTGGGATGGAGATTTTGATCTCGCAAGTAATATGATGAAGAACGCAAAAAATTCAGGATGTGATGCAGTAAAATTCCAAGCGTTTAATGAGAAAATTGTTGGAAATCACCCACAAAGATCTCGCCTACTTAAATCATCCATATCAAGAACAAATGTAGAGAAAATAAACAGCATAGCTAAATCTGTGGGAATAGAATGGTTTTGCACTCCAATGTATCCAGAAGTAGTAGATGTACTGAAACCATTCGTGAAGAGATTTAAGATAAGAGAGTTTGATAGTAAGCCGCTTATAGAAAAACAACCTTCAGAGCTTTTTGACAAAGTCTTGAAAACGGATAAAGAGATAATTGTTAGTTGTCAAAAATCTCCGCGCGAAACAATGTATTTTGAGCATCCTAAAATAAAATGGCTATATTGTGTTCCAAAATATCCCTGTGAACTTTCTGATTTGGATTTTAGTCATCTGAAAGATTTCCATGGTTTTTCAAATCATTGTACTCAAATTATAGCACCAATAGCAGCGGCTATTCTAGGCGCAAAAATAATCGAAGTACACATAACATCTGATAAATCAGAAGATTTTATTGATAATAATGTGAGTTTTGATTATTCGGAATTGAAAGAAATGGTAAAACTGATTCGTCTTTCTGAGAAAATAAAAAATAGTTAAAAATGTTATTAACATCAACTAAGAACCTGATTTATGAAACCCATTTGTTTTATAGGGGCACGTGGAGGATCAAAAGGCGTACCAGGCAAGAATGTCAGACTACTAGCTGGTAAACCTCTCATATCATATACTATTGTAGATTCTATTAAATCGAAAATCTTTCAATCTGTGATTGTATCAACAGAAGATAATGAAATAGCTAGAATTGCGAAAAAATATGGTGCAGAAGTACCATTTATTCGACCAAAAGAATTGGCTACCGATGGTGCTGGAATGGATGAAGTAATCATACATGGAATAAAGAAATTGCGTTCTCTAGGGTACAAATTTGATATTTTGGTTAACCGTGATTGTACTGTTCCATTTATTCGTAATATCGATGTTGCGGGTTCAATCAAGTTATTAAAAACGAAAGAATGCGATGGGGTGTATGGCGTTTACAAACAACATCATAACCCCTACTTTAATATGGTTGAACCAAATTCAAGGGGCTTTTTAAGATTTAGTAAAAAATTGGGAAAAAAAATTAAAAGCAGACAAGATGCACCGACAGTATACCAATTGAATGGTTTATTCACATTTTATGTTGATAAGCTGCTAAAATATGGTAAATTATATATGCCAAAAATACTTCCATATGAAATTCCTCCAGAAACTGGTTTAATGATAGATACGGAATTTGAGTTTCAGATCGCAAAAATGATCGCTCAGAAAAAGTTCATAATTTAATTTTAATTAGTTTCTTAAGTATGTACTTACCATGCTGTCCAACCACCATCTACTATTAAGTTGGCTCCTGTCACATATGACGAGGCATCTGATGCTAGAAAAAGCAATGCGCCATCATAATCTTCTTTTCTGGCCATTCTACCCAGTATTGTTTTTTCTGAATATTTCTCAACGAATTTCGCATCTCGGTGTAATTTCTTATCAAAAACACCACCAAGTGTGAGTGTATTTACTCTGATATTTTTCCTATGCCAATATGCTGCCAGATATCGAGTAAAATTCACCATAGCACCCTTGGTTGCAGCATAGAAAGGTGGGGAGTTTAGTCGAGTTTTTCCATAGATTCTTTGATCAGCACCCACTATTCCATATATTGATGAAATGTTTACAATGACTCCATTATTCTGTTTTGACATTACTTTACCAATTTCTTGGCAACATACTAAGAGTCCTCTAAGGTTAATTGCGATAGTTTGGTCCCATAATTCTATAGGATATTTTTCGAATGGCGCATCTCTTTCTGGGTGTTCTCTTGGAACAAAATGTGCGTTATTAATTAAAACATCAATTTTTTTATACTTTGACATAACACGATTTGTTAATTTCTTCATGTCAGCTTGATTAGTGATATCTACGTTAAATGATGTGGGGCGTGTACCATATTTTCGAATTAGTTCTGATTCCAATTTCTTGTTTTTTTCATTTTCAAGGTCTATTAGAACAACATTTGCACCTGCACTACTTAGAACATGTGCAAATCTAGTACCCAGACGCCCAGCAGAACCAGTCAGAATAACAGTCTTATTTTTTAGGTTAAATAATTTATTAATGAAATTCTCATTTCTCAACTAAATTTTATCACCTTTTTAGTCTTTGAAGATTGCTTTACTGCAAGAGCTATTTGAAGAATTTTAGCTCCTTCATAAACATCATTTATGGTTTTTTCCTTATTTTTTACACATCTAAGAAAATGAACCAGTTCTTCAACATACATTGCGTTGTCATCATAATTTTGTAACTTCAATTTTTCAATCCATTTCTTCTTTTTTATATCATATATTTTAACCGCATTCATATTCAAATCCCAATAAATGGTTCCTTTTGTTCCTATAATCTTACAACTACGTACTTCTGGTTTCTGAAAATAGTCTAAATGTACTTCAGATATAATGTTATTTTTAAATTGCAATAAAATAGCAGATAAATCCTCAACTGAAAGTTCCAGATCACTATATTTACCAGTAATAGAAAAAACTTCTTTAATGTCACCAAAAAACCAGTATAGATAGTCTAATTCATGAATACATGTCAGTACTACACCACCGCCCAAATTTCTACGTGCCGCATAACTATTTTGATACTTCTCATCCAGATGCCAGTCAGGTAGATACGAACCATTTTCTACGTGAACAGACATTATTCTTCCAATTTCATTTTTAGAAACAATTTCTTTTATTTTTTTTATGGAGGGGTGAAAACGCAAGACGCATCCCATTAACGTTACAAGTCTTTGTTTTTTTACTATTTTTAACAAAGTTTTAACTCCCTTTAAAGAATTAGATAGCGGCTTTTCTATGAACAAGTGAACGCCAGAATTTGCTAATTTAATTGCTGTTTTAACATGAAGACTAGAAGAATTAGAAATTATTGCAATATCTGGTTTTTCTTTAAGACACTCATCTATAGAATTAAATATCTTACATTTTTTTCTTCGTAAAAAATTATCGTACCTACGTTTTGTACAAACTAAGATTTCCATATCTCGAAAAGATGAAAGATTGTTAATGTGTCGTTTTCCTATAGAACCATAACCTAAAACAAGTGCTTTCAAACATGTTTCAAGCATTGTAAGGGGGATATTAGTTTTCAACTTATGGTAGGCAGGTCTCTTACTTCATTTTTAATAATTTAATTTTTAAATGATGCAGATTTAATATGAATCTAAGATGCTAGCTAAATGCTCAGAGGCAGTACCGTAATTGCTTAAAAAATTTCTTACGTGTTTTCTGCCATTATTTATTAATTCATTACGAAATTCTTGATTAAATAATATGTCTGACAAGTTTTTTTCTAGATCAGACTTATCAGACAATGTTAACACAGCATTATCATTTACATACTGAAATTCATAAAAATGTCCATCTAACACAATATTCATTGTTGGTTTATCAAGAATCAATGCCTCAAGAATTATTGTAGAGGGATCAAATCCTTCAGGAGATATAGTTAAAACAACATCACATGATTCAATTATTTCAATTATAGGATTCAGCAGATAAACTGGTATAGTTGGATCTATCTCTTTGAATAATTCTCGGATATCATTATTATGTTCAACTTGACTAGGATGTAATTTTACAACAATTTTCACATTTGGTATTTTTTTAATAATAGAACAAAGATTTCGTACTAATTTTTCGAATTTAATATGTAGGTTTGTGTCTGCCTGTCCAGTGAATTCAGTTATCGGATGTGGTGCAAACAAGATAGTTTTTTGTATATTTGTTTTTGGCGTGAACTTTCTTTTAAAAAAGGAATCATGACGTGGACTTCCAGTCACTAGTATTCTATTTGGATCAGTTTTCCTATATTCAATTAAATAGTTTTTTTGAGTGTTACCCCATACTGCAATTTTGTCTCTAAAATTAGAATAACCGCTGGATATGTCAAATCTTGATGTTTTTGGGACATAGTTACTATATCCGTGTTCCAGTAAAATTGATGAAATTTTATTTTTATTTATATCTAATATTGTTTTTTCAGTTTCGCCAATCTCATTTACAGAAAGAATGCAACTAATATTGACTCTTTCAAATATTTTTTTTGCGATTATTACAAGTAAAATATATTCTGATATTCGTTTTCTGTATGTATTAATTAAGACGTCTTTGATAAGAGGCCAAAACGAATATCCTTCCAAATAAAACAGTTTAGTGAAAAGATCTTCATTTGACCACAGTTTTTCTAACCTATCTGAATACTGCGAAATGGCAGATTGGATTAGTTTTCTATCTTTCAATTCTAAAAGATTTTTAAAATTTATCAATTTACCATTACAAGAACGAAGTATCTTAATAGAATGTAAATTCCAAATTGCTGGTCTGCGTCTGTTTATGAAAATTATATTCCGATCATATTTATTGATATGTGTTAGTAGTTCAGCATATGATGCAGGATTAATTTCAAGCATAAGGATTGTTTTTTTCTTGCTGTTTCTGAAATCAAACCATAAACCAAGAATTGAACATATAGTTAGCTCAAGAAAGTTTTTTATTTTAACATATTTGGATCTTGAAATACTAAAGGAGATTGGAAATCTACCTATATTATATTTGATAGTAATTCTATCCCAATGTAAAATCTTAACCGAATCATTGGCATGAATCTTGATATCTATTTTTTTTCCATTTACAAGAGATTTTATAATTGATGAAAAGCTAGTTGTAGCAATTATTTTATTTGGTTTTTCTTTTTCGATGATTCTTTTTATGGTTAAAAAATTTAATAATTCTGGCATTACAAATGATTGAAATTCATGCGTGTCTAACAAGCTAAGTAAGTTAACGCCCTCAAATTCAAGTTCATTAAAAATTGATTTATTATTATACCAATCACGATAACTAGTCACCAAGTCAAAAAGTTGTAATCGTTCTTCGCTACTCAGATAGTTTTCAGCAATCTCATGTTTGATTCCTTCTTTTTCGAGTATTTTATGGCCATAAATATTAAAAGAAAAAACTTTTGATTCTGGCGATTTTAGTTGATCAGTACTTATAACACCTAGATCTGAAGGGCTGTTAATCAAAATTAAGGTATTAACCAATTCAACTCAAAAGTTGTGAAAGAACATAATTATTTAATCATATCCTCCCTTAAAGACAATTTAATTCTCCTAAACTAACAAAATAATATTGAATATAAAATAAACAAGATTAATTTAGTTACAATAAAGGGTCGATAGAAGAATATTGCATCAATATAGAGTATTATGAACCTTTTAGAGATAAAAATAAAAGGATAGAATAGATTTCCTTAGTATCTGTTACAAATGAAAAAAAAGAATGCTAATTTGAGATCAATCACTGACGAATTAAAAAATAAAACAGTCCTCATTACGGGTGGCGCTGGCAGTGTTGGCAGTGTTTTAACTAAAAAGATTCTTGAGTTTCCAGTAAAAGCAGTAAGAGTATTAGATATTGACGAACATGCATTATTCAGATTAAATCGCTCAGTACATGATTCAAGATTACGATTGTTATTGGGTAGCATTCTTGATAAAGAACGAATTGAGATGGCAGGATACAAGGTTGATATAATTTTTCACATGGCAGCAGTAAAAAATATTGAGATTTCTGAATTCAATCCTATTGAAACAATTGAAACTAACATTAATGGTACTGTAAACATGATTAAGATGACATTCAAAAATAAACCAAAAAAATTTTTGAATGTAAGTACAGACAAAGCCACAGAGGCTTCAACTCTTTATGGAACTACAAAACAATTAGGTGAGCGTTTAACTAGTTGGGCAGGTGTTCATGTACATTCAACAAAATTTGCTTCTGCACGTTTTGGAAATGTAATTGAAACCAGAGGTAATGTATTTGAGGTTTGGAATGAAGAAGTGAGAAATAAAAAACCTCTGTCCATAACTCATCCTTCAATGAAGCGATATTTTTTTCATATTGATGAGGCTGTTGATTTCATTTTACAATGTATCCCATTAATTAATGAAGGAGAAATTTTTGTGCCTAAAATGAAATCTTATAACATCAAAGAAATGGCCATGAAGATTTCTAAAAAACACAAGATAGTAGGATTAAGACAAGGAGAGAAACTCGATGAGGTCTTAATATCAGAGGCAGAGAGAAAAAATGCCGAAGAAAGAGATAACATGTGGATTATAAAACAATACACTTGTTAGAGTGTTCTTCTTTTCTTAAAATTATACTGATTCAAAAAATTCAGATATCGATTCTGCAATGTATCTCATTTCTTCCAATTTTAATCCAGGATACAGAGGTAAAGAAAGAATTCTTTGAGAAACAGTCTCGGTTACCTTAAGATTACTTTTATTCGCATGACCCATCATTTTATAAAAACTTGTCAAGTGCACAGGATAAAAAAATACTTTAGACATTATCCCCCTCTTGGCAAGAAATTGCATTAGTTTATTTCTAATAGTTGAGTTTGGTAGTTGAATTGAATAAAGCTGGTAAACGTGCCTATATCCACTTAATTCTCTATGTAGTTTTATTTGTTCGAATTTACTTAACATAGAGGAAAGGTAGTTCGCATTTTTACGTCTCATGTTGATTAGTTTCTTAAGCTTAGAAAGTTGTGAAAGAGCTAACGCAGCGGTAATACTGGACATTCTCCAATTATATCCATGTGCCACATAATTTGCCTTTGAAATAGATGAAAAATAGCTCTGTTTTTCCAATCTACCATGGGATCTTATCAGTTTTAACTTTTCAAATAACTTTCTAGAATTAATAATTACTGCACCGCCTTCTCCCGTTGTCAGCACTTTGTTGCCAGCAAAGCTGAAAATTGATAGGTCTCCAAATGTTCCTACCATCTTTTTGTTTACACTTGCCCCCAGCGATTCCGCAGCATCTTCTATTAAACAGATTTTTTTTCTGTGTGCTATCTTTGAAATTTCCTCAATTTTACATGGAAGGCCTGCATAGTGAATTGGTAAAATTATCTTTGTCTTTTTTGAAATGGTAGATTCAATTAATTCTGGATTTAGTCCATATGTTTCTTCTTCTATATCAACAAATTTTGGTTTGGCATTGACCATAAGAGCCCAATTTGCAGTAGCTATGAATGTAAATGATGGAACTATAATTTCATCACCAGGTTTTGTACCAATTGCAAGTAATGCTGCATGCCCAGCAGATGTACCAGAATTAAATGCAACACAATAATCAGCACTGACATAATTTGCTAATGATTTTTCAAATTCTTCAATTTCTGGTCCAATTGCCCAGTCCATACCACGTCTGATTACTCTAGAAATGGACCTAATATCCTCATCATCAGTGTAAATCTTGTAAAGAGGGATTTTCCAGTTACTAGTAGCATTGTTTAAATTTCTCAACATAGAATAATCATTAATACCTGTAAATAACCTCTCTTGAAATAAAAACTAATATCAATTGTTTTGGGATATCTTTATTTTTAGATTTAGTTCATTTTTAGATTGGCAGATAGAGCAATACTTATTCCATTTTTCACTATGTTTCCATTGTTCTAATCCAGTTTGTTCATATCGTTGATGAGCCATTTGTAACATTCTTCTCGTATCATGTTTATACATGAATTGTTTTAGTGCAAATAATTCTGGTATTGTAAAATATTGACTAACTGTAGCAGTATATTCTGTAGCATCACCACATTCTTTCATAAACTTGTCTAGCGCTTCTAATTTCCATTTTTTTAACAATTCGTTGCTAATTTGATATTTGCCTTCTGCTACAAGTTTTAATCTTTCATCATATTGTTGCAGTATGAAATCTTTGTAATTATAATACAATGGACTGCCTACGTATGGTGTGCAGATGAAAGGATCAACTTCTGCACCGTTTTGAATCCAAAAGTCTACTGTTTCCATTAGATCATCTATATTTTCATGAGGATTCCCTATCATGAATGTTGTAAGTGGAGTAAGTTTTGCTTGCCTTACAGTATCTACGGTTTTTTGTAAGTGAGTACGCAATTGTCCCTTTCCAATATCCTGATTTAAGACTTTGTCTGATGCAGATTCAAACCCAAAGGAGATGTACACACAGCCAGCATCTTTCATGGTTTGTACAATACTTGGTTGCACTGCCACACTTGGAGCATCACCCAATGTTCCCCATTTTATAATAGTATCTAAACCCTCATCAACATATAGTTTACAAAATTCTTTCGTCCATTTTAGGTTACTAGTCATATTTTCATCAAGAATAGAAATGAAATCAACATCAAACTTTTCTTTTAATAATTTTATGTTATCAATAGCATATTTTGGACTAGGCCATCGCGCAGGTAATTGAAATGTATCGTTTTCTTTGTCCGATATTCTAACAAGTTTTTCGCCTTCCTTTCTATTTCCTGAACCATAAATATTCTGTAAGTCAATACGTGACATTCCATTATGAGAACAAAATGTACATCCTCTCGGACAACCTCTTTCCCAAACAACAGAAGCCCTTCTTTTTGAATTAAATGATTCTACTGATAATGCTAAAGAGGAATATTTGAAATAAATTTCGGTTTCCATAAGATCATAAGCTGGATAAGGAATAGTGTTTAAATCAGAAATTAATGCGCGTGGTCCAGTGAATTTGAATGTTCCATTATCTCTTAAACATAAACCATTTACCTTTTCATAATCTCTACTTCCATGATCTATTTCATCATAAAGTTCTGAGAATGTTTCTTCTCCTTCACCTATGCAAATCATATCAAGTTCTGGAATTAAGTGAAGAATTTCATCTGGATTATAAGTACTCCATCCACCACCACCAATAAAAATGGAGTTTGGGGAAGACTTTCGTATTAATGGTACTAATTGTTTAATACGACTATAAGTAGTGGTTAGACCGCCTATTCCTATTAGATCCCATTTTTCAAGTCCAATTTCTTCTTCGATCACTTTGTTTGGAACAACGTTTGCTCCAAAATTATCTCGTAGCGCATTTAAATCCAAAATGCCAACTTGACCACCTTTTTTTTCTACTATAGCTGCCAGTATACCAGCCCAAAATGGAAAATGATTGGGTGCACTATCAAGTCGTACTTCTGGTACAATAAAGAGAACTTTCAATTCTGTATGTTATTGTATCATAAAATGGATATTTAAATCAGTGTACACTGTGATTGAGGCAGGACTATCAATTATGACTCTTTGTAAGAAATTGTTTTAATGTCATACACTTTATTCGTTCACCAAAAATAGAACCTCCTTCAGTTGCATTTATAGTTGTCAACCAACTAGGAGAGCGTGCAATGAATTCTTTCAATGCAGTACTATAAAATTGGAACAAAGGATCTAAAATACAATAGCATTTGAATTCTGGATTGTAGATTTTTTTAAATAGTTTTTGAAATGCTGGGTTATTTCTATTCACATCAATAGAAATATTTTTTCCATATACTCTTTGATCAGCTTTTCTGCCATGTGAGATGATTGTTTCCCATGAGTCATCCTCTTCCCATCCATGATTTATTCCAATAATAGACACTGTAGAATTTTTCAAAATTTGCCAAGAAATAAACCAAGATGATGTTCCTACATTACCGCCTGTTTGTATAGCAGGTAATCCGTTTGAATGATTTTTTGCTCGTACCAGTAAGGCGGATATATGATTAAATGATTTTTTCCCTTCGCCATAATCAAACAAAGTGTGTAACCAGTGTATTTTTATGTCAGCTTTCCTAGCACGCTCGACCGTAGATGGTTTTGTAATAGTAGAAAAGATTCCGGTTATATTTGAACCATATTTATCGACAATTTTATCGTCATAGAATTTTTGTGCATGTAAGTATGGATCAACTGTTACAACGTAAAAATTAGGAAATTTATCTGGTGTAATACCTGCCGATAGGACATTAATTAATGCGCCATCGCAACATACTATGGAACCTTGGTAATTGCTTTTTGCAATTAATTCCAAGTGATTGTGTCTTTTTATGGAGGGGCCACGACCTATTACTATTGCTGAATGTTTCTCATCACTGTACTTTGGATTTGTGGGGCTTAATTCTCTCGCGGATGATTCTTTCCAAATATCATTCAAGTTTAAAGCGAAATTTTGGATCCATTCATCAAATGATTCGTAATGAAGTTTTTGCATCGTTTTCTCTATTTGATCTTGGGTAGATTGACCAGAATTTTGACTGAAAAAATGATTAAACCATTCATCCCATCCTTTTTCGGCAAAACCTGTCTCTTTCTTTAGAGATAACAATTTTGAAAAGGTGTTCTCATTAATAGAGAATTCTAAATCATCTGACATTGCTACGATATGTAATTTTCTTTGGTTTTTAATTGTTTATTGTGTTATAGTTGTTCTATTCCAAGTTCATCGTCTTTCTTATTGGATCTATAAACCATAAATGATCCTTTTGCGCCAGATTTTATTATAAATTCCTCAAATTCTTCCTTTGTGAGATCTTTTGTAGAATTGGAGGTTTTGTCCACAGTTTTGTTTACAACATTATCGGCTTTTGCAATCTTGAAATTTGCTTTCATTTAAGAAATTTTATGTTTACAGGTTATTTAAATTTTGTATGAATTGTAAAAATGTATATGATACACATACCGCCTGTCAGTTTAACAAAGTAATAATTCAAGACTTCATGGATTATGAGATATACAAAGGTCAAAGTGCCAAAAACTGTCTACACGGAAGCAGTGAGTATAGATAATACTTCTTGCATTGTTGGTGGCATACCATTTAAACTTCCAACATAAAGTGATGCTGCAGCATTTGCAAAAAGCAATCTTTCTTTTGCTTCAAGACCAGCAAGATAGCCCAAGATATTTGCAGCATCCCAAACATCACCAGCTCCAGTAACAAACTTTACTTCTGCGGGAAAAGATTTTACAAATTCTACTTCTTTTCCATTTGACCAAAATGCTCCATTTAACGTGTGTAAATCTATAGTAACAGAGGTTTTTTCTGAAAGACTAGAAACTAGTTTTTTGGTTTCTTCCTCATTTGATACAATTCCTAGATCAAATTGTTTCAATAGAATGTTACATTCGTTCTCATTTAGACACAAGGAATCCAGATTTGAAGAGAGTTCCAATATGGCTTCTTTGAATTCGCCTGGTCTTGATTGTATATCTGCAGGATCCAGAAAATGAAGAGATTTCATAGATTTGCTAAATACGTATTTGGATAGCTCAGTACCTTTTTCATTACTTGCCCAGTTTGTGACTATAATTGCATCTGCATTCTGAATCACGGTTTGTTCTTTTTGACCTAGTTTTTCAGGTCCAAAATTTTCATTATCACCTAGATCAGAGAGCATTATATTTACAGGGAGTCCATTGTTACTAAATTCAAGTGATGTAGTTCTGCCAGGATTTCCGTCAATTAAGAATAATGAACAATTTAGAAATTCAGAAAATGTTTCATGTAAAATATGTGAGCATGATTTGTTTGCTATAGTAATTAGCGAGACTGGAGCACCAAGTCTTGCAAGTGCATATGCAACATTTGTTGCATTTCCACCTTTTAGATCTGTTTGTGGAATACCTCTTATACTTCCACCAAGTTGGCTCTTTTTTGAAATTAGATCATACAGTGTTACGATGTTTTGTATTTTTATTATTCTATCTAGAAAAAAGTCGTTTAAAACAACCACAGAACCAACAATGTTAAGATTCTGTAGGTTCTCTAACATGAGAAATTTTTAGCCCATTGGGGGATGAGGTGCATGTCCTCCACCACCCTTGGCGCCAGATGAGGCAATCACATCATCAATTCTTAGAATCATGCAAGCAGCTTCTGTTGCTGATTTTATAATCTGCTCTTTTACTGCTGCTGGTTCAATGATATCAAGTGAGTACATGTCTGCTATGCGTGTATTTCGTGCATCTATTCCAGTCCACTTTTTACCTTGTGATTGTTTTGCCCTTAATGTAATCATGGTATCTATAGGATCCATTCCAGCATTTTCTGCAATTGTAAGTGGAATGATTTCTAGTGCTTCTGCATATTTTTTAATTGCAAGTTGTTCCCGTCCCTCAAAGCGGTCTGCCCAGTCTTTAAGACCTGAAGATAGATATGCTTCTGGAGCACCACCACCTGCTACAACTGCAGGTTTTTCAATTACGTCTTTAACAACCATTAATGAGTCATGAAGGGATCTGTCTACTTCATCAACTACTCTTTGTGAACCTCCTCTTAGAAGAAGTGTAACTGCATGTGGATTTCTACAACCTTCAATGAATACCCACTTGTCTGTCTCAACTTTTCTTTGTTCTACACGTTCTGCAGAACCAAGATCTTTTAATGTTAGATCATCAAGGTTTGTGCTAATTCTTCCACCAGTTGCTTTGGCAAGCTTTGTGAGATCGCTTTCTTTTACACGTCTTACAGCAAGTATTCCCGCCTTTGCAAGATAATGCTGCGCTATATCATCAATACCTTTTTGACAAATCAGAACGTTTGCTCCCACTTCTATGATTTTATCAACCATTGCTTTGAGCATTCTATTTTCTTCTTCAAGAAACATCTGCATTTGAGTTGGGTCAGTTATTCTAATTTCTGCACTCATTTCCGTTTTTTCAATTTCAAGTGGTGCATTAACAAGTGCAATCTTTGCTTTTTCTATCTTGGATGGCATTCCACTGTGAACTACTTCTTTGTCTAAGACAATTCCTTTGATGAGAGAAGTGTTTCGTATTGAACCGCCTGCTTTCTTTTCCACTTTAATGTTATCCAGATCTACCTTATAGATATCTCCATGTTTTTCTACTACTTGCAAGATTGAATCTACAACAATCTTTGAAAGCATAACACTGTCTTCAGAAACAAGTTTAGATTCCATACTAGTTCTTGCAATTTTAAGTAGAATTTCTTTTTCCTCTGGATTTACTCGTTTAGCAAGTTCAGAAAGAAGTGAAAGAGCCTTGTCGGCTGCTGCTTGATATCCTTCTATTATAACAGTGGCATGTACACCTTTTTCCAGAAGTTCTTCGGCTTTTGCCAATAATGAGCCGCCAAACACTACAGAAGACGTAGTACCATCACCGACTTCATTGTCCACAGTCTTTGCAATTTCTACCATCATTTTTGCAGCTGGGTGTTGAACATCAATTTCTTTTAGAATTGTTGCACCATCGTTTGTTATAGTTACATCGCCAAGTGAATCTACAAGCATTTTGTCCATTCCTCTTGGACCAAGGCTTGTACGTACAAGTTCTGCCACAAGCTTTGCAGCTGCTATGTTATTTTTCTGTGCATCCCTACCTTTTTGTTGCAGCGCACTTTCTTTTAATACTAAAACCGGACCTTGTGGAGTTTGTTGAATTGAAGCCAAAATTAATCTCTCTTTTTGTGATAGTTTAATGCCCCTTTTAATACCTTATTGAGCTAGAACATCTAGATACGTTCTGTTTTTTACGTCTACAATTCCGGTGTAAAGAATGCGTATATCAGGCAAAGCAAGGAATGGAAGAAAGAGCGGGATAAGATAAGGATTTTTGAATTTGCAACCTGCATCAACTATTTTCGAGTTCACTTCAGAGTATTCTAAAAGTGCCTCATCAAACGGTAAAGGTGATATCAAACCAGCAAATGGAAGAGAGAATTTTGCAAGAATCTTTTCTTTTTTTACTACTATTACTCCCCCTTGCATCTCAATCATGGCATTTGCTGCAAATGCCATGTCTTTCTCATTAGATCCAATAATTACCATGTCATTTTCATGAAATGTCGAAGTTGATCCAAAGGCACCTATGTCTGCACCAAAGTTCTGTAAGAATCCAACGGCATATTTTCCTGTTCCATATGTTCTGTCAATTGCAGTAACTTTCCATACATCTTTGTCACGAGATGGAATCACGTTACCATCTTTTGTTTGCAATTCTTCAAAACTTTTTTGTGTAATTATTTCTGTATTTAGTTTGATTACAAGAGCTTGGACAGAATGATTCGAACTTTTAATGATAAAGTTTTTTTCTGTAAACTTACGATTAACTTTGACAGTTTTTGTTATCCATGATGGAATCTTTGGTTCTTTTAATTTTGTAACTATTGAACCATGTGATGCAACAAGATTACCACCGACAAAGACCTTTGTTGGTTTGAGTTTATCAAGATCATCGAAAACTAAAATGTCGGCAATTTTGCCTGGTGCAATTCCACCATAATCTTTTCCCATATTATAATAATCAAAGCAGTTTTTTGTAGCCATTGCAATTGCGTCAATAGGATCCAATCCAAGACTAACAGATTTTCTTATACAATGATCAATATGACCAAATTCTAACAGATCTTTGGGATTTACTCCATCTGAGCAAAACATAAGCCTGTCAAGATAAGTTCCGTTTGCAAGTATGTTTGGAATTATTTTGTCTAAATCTTTTCTAATAGAACCCTCTCTCATCATTATCCACATACCAAGTCTAAGTCTCTCAATGACTTGATCAAAGTCAATTGGCTCATGACATGAAAGAATTCCTGATGCAATGTAGGCGTTTAGCTTTTTGTCACTTGCACCTGCGGTGTGACCATTTATGACATAATCATTTTCTAACATATACTTTAAAGTCTGCATTGTTCTTGTATCCAAGTTTGTGACTTTGGTCCAAGAAAAGACTTCACCAAGACCTAATACATTTTCTAAACGCAATGCCATTTTTTCTTCAGTTTGACTCAACGTCTTTGCATGACTGAATTTTCGGTCTACTGGTAAACCACCTGGAATAACATGAAAAAATCTCATGGGTAGATTTTCTGTGAGTTTGACAAATTCTCTAAAGCCTTTGTAGCCACAAACACTCACGATGTCAATAGGATCTGAAAAAAGAGATGTCGTGCCACAAAGAAGAGATTTTTTTGCAAGCTCAGATGGTAAAATGTATTTGTCAATATGTGTATGTGAATCTGCAAATCCTGGTGTGACATACCGTTTTTCCAAATCAATGACTGCGGTTTTCTCTCCAACTGTGTGTGATGCATCAGTTCCTACGTACGCAATTCTGTCTTTAAAAATAGCAATTTGTGTTTCCGGAATTATTTCTCGTGAATACACATTGACAAGCATACAATTTTTCAAAACGAGGTCAGCTTTTTTCTTCCCCATTGCTACAGAATTCAATGATGAAATCACAGTAGCAAGCGAACTTGATCTCACGAATAAGAGTCAGTTTTTGACACTATTATAGATTCAAAGCGATGTTTAAATTACGGTCAAGTGCGGTTTTCTTTTATGAACATGCCAAAGGAGATCAGAAGATATTGTCCCAAGTGTAAGAAACACACACTGCAGAAGGTCTCCATATACAAAGCAGGAAAGAGAAGAGGTTCAGCTATAGGTGAGAGAAGACACGCCGAAGATAAGAAAGGTTATGGTGGTCAAAAATTCCCAAAGCTTGCCAAACCTGCAAAGACTACAAAGAAAGCTACTCAAATTTTAACATGTCCAGAATGTAAAAAGAAATGGAATAAATCAGGTATCAGACTAAGAAAGTTCGAGTTGGTAGCATAATGAAAAAAGGACAGATATTAATTCCAAAACCAGCTAGCAAGTTTCAAAGAGTACAGTGTAATGAGTGCAATGAAGAGAGTGTTGTATATTCACACATAGCTACAAATGTCACATGCAAGTCATGTGGAAACGTTCTTGCAGAGTCAACAGGTTCTCGCGCAAAGATAAATGGTAAGATATTAGGAAGCGCAGAGTAAATCGTAATCTTCTTTTGTATTTAGATTTAGTGCTATTCTTTTGTCATCTAATACTATGTATGATTCATCTACAGGTTTCATATCTGTAAGTTTAGTTGGATCTACTATAGATATTCCACAATAGGAATATTGTTTTTTGTTGTAAATCATAGTATATTCTTGTTTCAGATGTATTGAGTCAAGAAATTCTTTGCTGATAAGAACTGTAGTCCATGGATTACTAGTCTTGGTTATCTGTACAATTTGTTTTATTATTTCTGAATCTAAAAGTGGTAAATCACCAGATATTACAAATACGGATTCATCAAAGTTATGCAAGATCTGGTTAAGATCGTAAACATAACCCTTGCCTGCAGTATCCATGGTAAAAATTCCCAAGTTTGTAAGAAATTCTCGTGTTCTTGGTGCATTATAACTAGTAGCTGCCACAATTTTTGAAAAGCAACCAGATTCCTGTAGTGCCGATATAACATGCTGTATGATTGGATTTTTGTACTTGAGAAGGAGTTTTTCCTGGGGTGTCCGCATCCTCGTGCCCTTGCCTCCACACATTACTAGCCCTATCATACTGAAGCAAAGATCAAAAGAGATGAGAGTCTAACAAGCTCATTTGTTGCCCCAAATACGTCGCCGGATATGCCTCCAAAACTACGATTTGCAACTCCAAGAAGTACAAATGACAATACCACTCCTGCAATTATCACAATAACGCCTGTCATCCCACCGATTATAATTATAGGAATAACCGATATCACAGCAGCTATGGCAAGTTTCTTTTTTTCTTTCATCGATTGTGTAAATGGAGAACTCAAACCATGCCATGCTGAGGAACCTCTGTTTGCCTGTAACACCATAACAAATTTTGCAAGAAGTTCACTTAGTAAAATTGCTTGAAAAAGTGTAAATCCTTTCATCATGGAAAGCGCCATGATCATTCCTCCAGCATACAACACTATTGTTATTACACCAGCTGATCCTACGGCCGGATCACGCATAGCTTGTAATTTTTTTTCCTTTGTACCTTTTACCATTATACCATCTGCAAAATCGCATAATGCATCAGTATGATGTATTCCAGTTATGATCACAATGGATCCAGTAAGCAATAGTCCAACTATCAAAGGATCTAGAAATGACGATAGCCCAAATCCGCCTGCACCAATAATTAAACCAATTATAGCACCTCCAATGGGAAACAGATACATGTTTTTTGCAACTGTATCAAGATCTGTATTTTTTGCACAAGGAAGTATTGTTAAAAATGAAATTACAGAACTTATTCCCTTAAGCATGTAACCACCATCCAATATACGAAAGTACTGCAATCATTGGAATTGTGAAGATAATACAAAATAGAATTGCCGTTAGCCTCATTATCGATACAGCCGATTTGTAGTGGTTCTCTGTAAATTCCATTTTTCCATCTCCCAAGACATAATGATCTATCTTTTCAAATCTTGTTCCCAGCGCACCTGCTAAGGTAGCCATTGGATATCCGGCGTTGGGACTATCTGTCTTTGAGCTGTCTCGTATCATTATTTCTAGAGAATGCTTCCAATTTTTCCCAAGAACCATTGCTGCAAATACCATAACAAGACTTGTCATCCTTGAGGGCAGATAATTGAGTATTTTGTCACAGTTTGCGCCAAACCATCCTAGATTTCTAAATTGTTCTGTCTTGTAGCCTATCATAGAATCGATGGTGTTTATTGTCCTGTAAACAAATGCTCCAGGCAATCCAAATATTGCAAAATAGAAGAGAGGTCCAATAATTCCGTCTACTGTATTTTCACTTATACTTTCCAAAGTTGCTGAAATAATGTGTTGTCGATCCAAGTTCTTTGTGTCTCTTTTCACTATCATGGAAAGTTTTGCTCTTGCATCATCCAAGTTATTTTTTGAAAGTGCATCCATGATTAGTTGTGCATGTCGTTCCATCCCTTTTATTGCAATTGTAGTCTTAAGTAAAATTCCCATGATTATAATAATTAGTGTTGTAATAACAAGATCATATAATCCGAGATTAGAGTAATCTGATTCTAGAGAATATAATCCAATATTAATGAAATAGAGTAATGCAGCTACCAGTGTTACAACTGAAATTGTGAGAAGGATGCCTGAAAGTTTAGTGGTTTTTTCTGAATTATTCCTTGCAATAGGAATGAATTTTCCGATTAGTATTCCAATCCATACAGTTGGATGAAATTTATTTTTTGGATCACCTAAGGCAAAGTCAATTGTTATAGCAAATACTACAGCAAGAATTGATACTAGCATCATTTGAGCAATTCACCTATTGCTTTCATGTTCAAACTATCTTTTACCACCCGACTTAAATTCTCTATTTCCAGATCCAATGACTTTAGGTATTTTTTGCTCCATTGAACATGTTTTGGATTTGCATGAAGAGAATCCTCTTCTGGAATATCAAATTTCATCAGAGGGATAGTACCTAAAACTGGTTTACCTGTTTTTTTTCTGAGTTTGTAAAAGCTTGGACGCAGTATGTCTTTGTCTCCTCTAAATTTATTGATTACAAAACCTTGAATGAATTTTCTGTATTTCTTATCGATTAGCTCCATTGTACCAACAATGCTTGCAAAGGTTCCACCTCTGTCTATATCAGATACAAGAATTACAGGAGCATGCGTGTATTCAGCCATTCTCATATTTGCAATATCATATTTTTCCAAATTAAATTCTGCAGGAGAACCAGCTCCTTCTATAATGATCAAATCATAGCTTTGTTTTAGCCAGTCAAGTGATTCCTTAGCAGTCGTTAATCCTTTGGAAAGTGCAAACTTTGTGTAATATTCTTTCGCATACATTTTTTTGTAAAATTTTCCATTTATCATTACTTCACTTCTATAGCTTCCAAGCGGCATGAGAAGAATTGGATTCATACGTGGATCTATTGTTGTTCTTGCAGCGATTGCTTGTATTGCCTGTGCGCGTGAAATTTCAAAACCATCTTGTTTGTATGAATATGATGACATGTTTTGAGATTTGAACGGTGCCACACGATAACCAGAATTTGCAAATATTCTGCACAAGGCAGTTACAAGTGTTGTTTTACCAGCACCCGATGAAGTTCCTTGTATCATCAATGTTTTTGTCATATCATATTTCTTCCAGTGCTTTTACAAGTTTCACATTTTCTTTGTGTGTACGGACAGCAATTCGTATGAATTTATTGTCAAGACCACGAAAAGTACTACAGTCTCGTACTAACAGTTTTTTCTTTATGAGTTTTTTTTGAACAGTTTTTGAATCTGTTTTTGATTCAAGTAAAATGAAATTAGTTGATGATGGATAACACGTAAAGTTCTTAATTTTTGATATAGATGAAGTTAGAAAAGTAAGTTCATTTTTTATTAGTTTTCTTGTTTTGTAGAGGTGATATTTACTTGAAAGTGCTGTACTTGCTGCCTTTTGAGCCAATGCATTCACATTCCATGGAATCTTTATTCGTGTTAGTACATCTATCGTTTTCTTGTTTCCCAAACCGTAACCAATTCTGAGTCCTGCCAATCCAAATGATTTAGTGAGAGATCTTAGTATGAAGAGATTATCAAATTCTTTTATATTCGATATGAGAGATTCGTTTGATTCTGGTACAAGCTCAATAAAACACTCATCTAAGAACACCAATGCAGATTTATCATGTGCTGTTTCTAAAATCTTTAACATGTTTTTTCTTTTTACTATAGAACCAGTTGGATTATTTGGATTACAGAGAAAAACGCAGTTGTTTTTTGTAATCATGTTTTGCAGTTCTGGGATCTTTTCATTCAGATCCATGGTTTTAAGATAAGAAATACATCCTCCGTGTAATTTTACAGCTGCTTCATATTCCCCAAATGTAGGAATAGGAATTACAACTCGGGTATTTTTTTGGATGAATGCTTTACAAAAATTATAAATTATTTCTGTTGCACCATTTCCTACAACTATTTGTCTTTTTGAAATACCTGTGTATTTTTCTAAATCATCTTTAAGCTTTGATGAATTTGGATCAGGATAGACAGACAAAAGAGACATATTTTTCTTAATCAGATTTTTTACAGAGTATGGAAAACCTAGTGGGTTTACATTTGAGCTAAAATCTATAATTTTAGGATCAAGTTTAGTATCAGTTGAATAAATTCCACCATGTGGTACAGTTGTGTGATTAGCAATGTTTCTTTCCAGATTAAATTTCACACCATGAGATATCGTAATTGAGATTTAGTGTGTTTTGGTTTTAATGCTAAAGGAATATTAATTGTATAAAGTGAAAATTACGCATGAAACGAGTTGCGATCATAGGCGTTACTGGTGCAGTAGGCCAGGAATTTATACTAGCGTTAAACAAACACCCTTGGTTTGAGGTGAAGCAAATTGCTGCTTCTGAACGTTCTTCAGGCAAAAAGTTTGTTGATGCTATTAGAGATCCAAATAGTGGTATTCTAAAGTGGCACCTGAGAGAAGAGATACCAGAATACGTCAGGAATATGACAGTTGAATCAGTAGACGATATTAAAGTAGGAAATCTTGATTTAATATTCAGCTCAGTTGAAAGTGAAGCTGCACGTGAAATTGAAACTAAGTTTGCAAAAGATTTACCTGTGATTAGTACATCTTCAGCATATAGATACGAAGCAGATGTACCAATACTTATTCCTGGAATAAATGATGATCATGTAGAATTACTGAAGGTACAGAGCAAAAACCGTGGTTGGAAAGGTTTTGTGGCTCCTCTCCCAAACTGTACTACTACTGGACTTGTTATAACTATGAAGCCTTTATTGGAAAAGTTTGGGGCACAGAAGATTATCATGACGTCGATGCAAGCAATGTCTGGTGCAGGTAGATCACCAGGAGTTTCAGCATTAGATATAACCGATAACATAATTCCCTACATTCCAAAAGAAGAAGAGAAAGTCAGACTCGAAACTGGAAAGATACTTGGTAAATTAACTGATGGAAAAATCATACCTGCTGATATGAAAGTGAGTTGTACTTGTACTAGAGTACCAGTAATTGATGGACATACAGAATCTGTATTTGTTGAAACTGCAAGACATGCAGATCCAGAATCAGTAAAAAAGGCGATGCAAGAATTTTCTGAAAAAATAAGTGTTATAGGTCTTCCATCTGCTCCAGAAAAATATCTTGTAGTACACGATGATCCCACAAGACCACAACCAAGACTAGATAGGGAGATGAGTGGCGGAATGTCTACAGTAGTTGGTAGATTACGAGAGGATACTGTTTTTGAAAATGGGATAAAATACGTCTTGTTTTCCCATAATGAGAAGATGGGGTCTGCAAAAGGAGCTGTACTTTTAGCTGAGATGCTCTACAAAAAGGGCATCATATAATTGGATTCTGTTGAATCTATAATTGATGTAAAATTTACAAAAAATTATAATAATAACTTTATTAACCCCATTTTTATTCACAATAATTGGTGTTTTGAACGGTAAAAGTAGACGATTTAGACATGACAATCCTTTCCGAACTTGCTGCCGATGCAAATATCTCAGTTCCTAGAATCTCGAAAAAAATTAACGTCAATTCATCTGTTGTATACAGTAGAATCAAGCGACTGATTAAAAGAAAGCTTATTGAACGTTTTACCATAGTAGTAAATGAAAGAGAGCTTGGGTATACAGTAAAGGCTTTGACTGGATTAAACATGGATTCAAAGCTTCGCGATAATGTAATAGAAGAATTGTTAAAAATTCCTGAAGTAAGGGAGATTTCTGAAGTAACTGGGAGATTTGATATTTTAGTTACAATGTATGCAAGAAATCTAGATGAAATGCACAGGTTAATATCAGAAAATTTGGGGCGTATTCAAGGAGTACAACGTTCTGAGAGTTTTATTGAGATGAAAAGAACGACCAAGCCAATGCCATACAAGCAATGAGATAATTTGATCTTTCAACCTATAAATATCAAACAACGAACAAAAAAGATGAGTTAATGTGTTAACAAGTAAAACGAGTTCAAGAATTAAGACGTATTATGAATTAACTAAACCAAAAATTTGGTATCTTTTAGTTTTTACTGCTTTTGGAGCAACAGTTACTGCTTCAAATATTTACAGCATTGAAGTTTCACCTATAACTTGGGCTTTGATTTTAGGGGGGGTTGCTGCAGGATCAGCTGCTGCTAACACCCTGACTAACTATCATGACAGGGATATTGATGCAATTATGGAGAGAACAAAGAATAGACCAATTCCTAGTAGGAGAATCTACCCAGCAGAAAAGGCTAGAGATTTCGGTTTGGTGTTGGCGGCAATAAGTTTGGTTACTGCATTTGGAATATCATTTACTACTACTTTTGAACAGGGACTTTGGGCCACTGGTTTTATGGCATTTGGATTAGCAAATAATGTTTTAGTGTACAGCTATATCCTGAAAAGACACAGCAGATCCAACATCATTCTAGGAGGTCTTTGTGGTGGAGCTCCACCAATGATTGGATACGTTGCTGTTACCATGCAAGGACTCTGGGATCTAGGACTTGTTATGGCAGGACTTGTGTTTATCTGGATTCCAATGCACATTTGGGCTCTGACTTTGCACTTTAAGGAAGATTATAACAAAGTCAATGTGCCGATGCTGACAGCTGTACAATCTGAAAAGACATCAGCTAGGGTGATTGCTGGCTCTACAGTAATGATGGTATTGTTTAGTACTGTACCATTTTTCTTGACTAGTATTGGTCAACCTGTAATGCACGAAGTTTATCTTTATACTGCACTAGTAACTGGTGCTTTGATGCTTGCTCTTAGCGTTTGGGTCTTGACAAAACCATCTGAAAAGGCATCATGGATGCTGTTCAAGTTTTCTAGTCCATATCTTGCAATATTGTTTATTGCGTTAATGGTTGATTCTGCACTGTAATTAGGCAGTTTTTTAGACCAATGAAATAATGAAGTTATTTAGAGATAATCTTTTAATGATATTTTATCTTCGTTAGGAATTTTAGCAATCTTAAAACCTTCTGGTCTTTTTGATAGAGGTCTTGTTGCATCAATGCCGATCTTTGCAGTAAGCAAGTTCTTTTGATCACTTGATGGATCAAGACTAGAGCCTCTTACCTTTTCTATAATAGTCAAATCTTTATCCGCTTGAAACCTTGTAGCCATTGCATATTCAACGCTAACTGCATTACTAGGATCAATATCTTCATCCACTACAGTTACCATTTTCAAAGATCTATGTGCAGTAAATGTTTTTTCAATGACTTTCTTTGCATCAGAGTCTTTCTTTTTTGTAATCTGTACTACAGCATGCAGCCAATTACAACCTCCATCACTCATCACTACTTTTTTTGTTTGAGGAAATGATTTTCCAACATCACGATTTAGTTTAGCCTCAATTGGCATTCCCATTAGTAGATGATGTTCGGAATACCCTGAAAGTATATCATGAAAAATAGCATTATTTCTATAGTATAGATTTTCTAGCTCAAATACTGGCTGTTCTCTTTTGAAATCATAAGTTCGAAGCATTTCAACCATCCATTCTTTGTGTGTCTTGTCTTGGAGGATCTTTCCTTCCATTACTATTTCTGCACCTGATGGTATTTTCATACCGGAGTAAGGTACCTTTGATAAAGTTAGTTTATTTCCTAAAAGTGCATTTGCTATTTCTAGCTCATCTTCTCCCCATTCTGCCTGATATGCTCCAGCTATCGATACTGCAGGATGAACACCAACTGTAATTGCTACCTTTAGATCTTCACCGTGTTCTTTGGCATACATAAAAGAACGATGTAGGTGTCTTCCTTCCACCATTCGTACAGAAAAGTGAGTCTTGTCAAGGGGCATCAATCTGTGAAAGGAGGAATTTTGGGTGTTTTTTTCCTGATTCAAGGCATAGACTATAGAAGAAGTGATGAATGGACCAGGCTCTTTTTCGAAGTGTGTTACTATCGGCAAAATGGACAGAACTTTTGTTCTGTTTTCCATGAATTTTCCTTTGGAAACAGTCTTTGGTTTTTTGGTATGCTCTATTGCAGAAATCACTTTTTCATGAATGGTGAATTCTTTTGTATTTACTGCCTTTGCAAATCTTGCTCTTGTACCTACTAAATTTGCTACAAGTCTGAGCTTACTTTCTTTGATATTTTCAAACAGGATTGCATTTTTGCCGTCTACTTTGGCAGTCAAAGCTGCAATCTCGTATTTTGTTGAAACCTTCTTTTTTATAACATGAAGTTGGTTCAGATTTTTTATCTGATCAATGTAAGCTCTAAGATCTGTCATTGTTTTACAATTTCCATTATCTCATTCATAATAATTTTCATAGCTTCAAGTCCAAGATCTTTTTGCGTATTAATAGAAACAATACAAATTCCATTTGTAATTAACGCTATACGTTCTGAGACCATTTTAAGAAAAAGAGATTCAGATTTTGACGGTATGACTGTTACAGTACTAGTACGAGGTCCAGAACCAATTGACACAACCATTGCACCAATCTTTTCTTTTCCTTCAGTTATTGAGATAAAATTTCCATTATCAAATGGAACTACCTGAACCAAGAATTCCCTATTATCCACTACGACGGTTTTTTTATTATAACCGACTTGGGACATCAGTAGACTACGTCAGCTACGCCTTTATTGCTACCGGCTCTATTGCTACCTTCTTCATAGTCTTTGCCATTTTAGCTGTCTTAGCCCTTTTTGTAGGCTTTTTTACTACTGGCTCTACCACTATCTCTTCTACTTCAGCAGCCTTTACAGCAACAGCTTCTAGTTGAGAATCAGCTTCGACTCTAGCACGCAATTTTGCCTTGTATTTTAGGTTTCTTGGTTTTGTTCGCAATCTGTATCCACAGCATGGACACCAGAGTCCTTCCCATTTTATGAAAATTTCACAAATCTGGCATCTTTTCTGTCCTGATGCATAGCGACCAGTACCAACTGGCTTTTGTGCTTTGTATCTTGTGCATATTCCTTTACATGTCATTTTTTCATTCACTTTTCCTTTTGTAATTACTTATAGTAATAGTAACTATTTAAGCGTGGATCACAATTTTCTATATCTATAATAACAATTTTATGGAAAAATTACATGCGTTCTTCTTGAACTATTCCAGAGATTTCAGAAAAAACGAAAAAAGCTATATAAAAACGTATGTTTTCTGAAAATCCACTAATTTTTAATTTTTAACGAAAAATTTCAACACTTCCTAATAAACATTTTTTGAAGATCAACTTTCCTAGTTAAAATTTCAAAATTAACCTATTTTGGACAATGGTAAAACAAGATGGCGATAGCCTTCTCTTTGTGAGATATATCTTGCAGACATTTTGTCACGTTCTCCTCTTTTGTTATAATTTTTTATCCTCAATGAAGTTTTACGCTCATCAACAAATTCTAATTCAAAGTGAGAACAGAATTTTAGATTCAAGAGATTAGTTATTTGTCTAGATATCCTCATGCTTCCATTTCCTATTCTTATAATTCTTCTATCAGCTTTTAATCCAGCTAAAATTTTGACAATATGTGATATTAATTCGTCAAGTGATGTGTATGTTGAACGTTCTATTTCTTTTTGATGATAAAAAACAGACAGTCCTACTCTATTTCCTGGATCTATTCCCATTACAAGTGAATTTTCATGTATACCTGATTCAAGTTTTTGTATAATAAGTCCCTTGATTACCGTAGGATCTGCATCAAATTCTTCTTCATACAACACTAAATTAGTATCAATATTTGGTACGTCACGCATAGTTGTAAGAATAAGTCTTTTATCAGATTGATGGATTTCATTTGGCAGTATAGAATCATAATTAAGTTTCAGGTATTGTAGTGTTTTTACAAATTTGAAATAAGATCTACCATAAACTGTTGCTACCGCAATATTGTTTTGAGTGTGGTATGCTATACTTTACCTTGACGATAAGCAAAATTTAAGGTTTTATTCCTATTTCAATATAGAAGAAATGGTGTCGTCTATAGCCTCGTCGAATTTTTCACTTATTTTGGTTTTAATTTCGGCTAGGCTCTTTTCACCATCATTTAGTATTTTCTTGGCGTCTTGATTTGCAACATCTTTAGCCTTTGATATTATAGATTCTGATTCCTTTGTGGCCATCTCTACAACTTTTTCTCGAAGATCTTCTATCTCATTTTCAACTCTCGCATGAAGTTTCTTTTTCATATCTGCCACCTTTTCATTTAAGGAGTCGATGTTCTCTTCTAGTTCAGAGAGTGTCTTGATTATTCCTTCAACCTTAGAAACAGCTACTTCACTCATTATGGCTAAAACCTCAAAATCCTGTTATTAAATCCTTCA
>Ga0247727_10001432_pt1 | contig 56626 bp, 48 predicted proteins | sample WisWelCaveWW1625_FD_202498 | JGI IMG/M metagenome (GOLD analysis project Ga0247727, IMG submission 202498) | Biofilm microbial communities from Wishing Well Cave, Virginia, United States - WW16-25 | ecosystem: Environmental > Aquatic > Deep subsurface > Groundwater > Cave microbial mat | place... | reverse complement strand
CGCCAATCGCCAAAGACTCTTTTGTATTTATCGAAAAGTTTGCGAAAACTCTCCGAGACCCAAGTATGGGTATGAACACCGTTGGTGATGGAATCAATCTTTTTGGCGAAATCGGGAAACTGAAGGCGCATGACCTCACCGTGTTTCATGGCCACGGCATTGATGTTAGGACAATTGTTCAACGCCATAAAAGTCAGGTTGATTTCATCTGATTTGGGATGTTCTTTACCGAATTCTTCGGCGGCTTTAACGTATTCGCCTTTTAAAACTTTGGCGACATCATGGATCTTAAATCGGTCATGTCCGGCGGCGACCGGCGTATGGCACGTGTAAGCGAACTGCTTTTTAAGTTTCTCGAAATCCTGTTTGCCGCCGGCGGCAATATATTTCTCCAAAAGGGCGAACGCCGCATGCCCTTCATTTAAGTGATATTTTTGAATACTGTATCCTAAACTTTCCAGCGCCTTCATCCCACCGATGCCCAGAATCACCCGCTGATAAATCTTCCACCACACATCATCACTGCGGTAAAGTTGATCGGTTAACTTTTGGAAACGCGGATTATTTTCTTTGAGATTCGAATCCAGGAGGATAATCGGACAGACATGTTTTTGGTCATAACTATAGATGTAATACTTCCACAAGCGCAAATGCAAGGGCCCCTCTTGAGTATCAATGGTGATGATATTTTTTAAAGGAATCAGTCCGGGATAGGTGTAGGGATCCCATTTGAGTTCTTCCGGGACCTGGCCGTGCTTATACCAAAAATTCTGTTTAAAATAACCTTTATTCCATAAAACTCCAATCGCCGCGACCGGCAATCCCAAATCCGCCGCGCTTTTAATGGTGTCACCGGCCAAGACCCCTAAACCGCCGCCGTAAATAGGAATATCCAACATCTTGTCGATCTGGATTTTAAAGACATAGTCGCACAACCAATAATTCGAAAAAATCTCATGTTTGAAAAAGGTATTTTCAGGACTCAGAGGTTTTTTAAGTTTAAAAGTATTATAAATGCTGGGGGCTATGCCGTATTCCATGGAGAAATAAGCGACGGACTTGGTCTTCTCGGACAACAACTTTTCTTCAGCGTCTATGATGGATGGAATAGGAAAGCCAAAGTATTCCTGTGCATTGATTTCCAGGGCATAGTTGTCCTCGAATCCTAAGATAGGCGAAATAAAATCATCGAACGTATAATTTCTTTGCATAAGACCTTTCATGGATTATGACTCCTTCGCATTCAAATTGCGCGCTCATTATAACAGAAAATTCTAAAATTTTAATTTTGATCAGGCCAAATAAGGATAAATGATATGACTTCCCAAGCGGGTGACAACATTCGGCATCCAGGAGGCTGTGCACACGGAGGTGAAAATTTTCAGAATAATCTTTCGGCTGAATTTATAATTGGGTGGCGTAAAACCCAAATGAGTAATGTCCTGGCTCCGGGCACCGGTATGGTCTTTAAACAAAATTAATCCCGTTTGTTCATAACCGCTAGAACCCATATCAATGCATTCCAGCTTTCTCTCTTTGGCGATTTTAATCCCTTCCCAAAAAAGCAAATTGTTCGGTCGGAATTTTAAGGCGCTAACATCCGAGGTATTAAATTTGTAATACAAGGTGCTGTCGCAGACGAGATAAATCGTTCCGGCAATAAAATCCCCCGTTGGACTGAAAGCGCCCAATAAAAAGCCTTTATCCCTGTCCATAAAGTTTTCCCAGACATGTTCGAAGAATTTATACGGCTGCGGAAAAAGGCGGTACTTATTTTTACGCAATTTAAGATGCAGACCGTAAAACTTTCTTAGATCCTTTTTTTCACAAACCTTCACTGTTAATTTGTACTTCTGCGCCTGCTGGACCGCGCTTTTAAAAGAATCGTGCGTCCGCTTCCAAACCATCGTCAGATCATCACGAACATCCAGGATATGAAATCTCTCTTTTGACAAAAAAGTGAAATTGGGATTCTCGCGGACAAACTGGTCACGCAGGTTCCTCACGGCAATACGGTACTCGGGATATTCCCAACGTAAATCCTCAAAAAAAAGCTGCCAGTCCTCTTTTTGACTGATATAGCCGTCGCAGTAATCGCAAAAAGAGCATAGACAAATTTTCTTCTCTAAGAAATTATTGACGACCGAATAGGCAATGCAGCTGGACACCTGTTGGTCTCTTTCAATATATTTAATAAATAACTTGATGTCATACGTCTTGTGGATAACTTCCAGCCATTCGACAGAAGAAAAAAGATTCCGGTGAAGATGCGGCAGTTGTAACGTCTGCAGGGCTTCTGGAAAGCTAAGGGTTTTTACCATAAATGCTTTAATTTACTGATTGGCTCTTAATTTTAAAACCGGAAGAATATTACGAAGACACGCTTCGATATCATAAATTCGAATGGTGCCCAGTTCTTTATTGTCTAAAGCCAGAAAATCGATGGAGCGCTTGAGATTCTCATTGTGCTCAAAGACAAATCGTTCCAACATCACGGGATTAAGATGCGAAAAGACTTTAATGGGTTTGACGAATTGAGTCACATAACCCAAATAATCTTCTAATTTAGGATAAAACCGCACTCCCCCTTTGGTCCAGGACACATAAGCCTGAGGGTCAATAACCAAGTACTTAAAACCATGTCCGTAAAAACTTATAAGGTACTGTAAGATGTGCGGCAGCTCACGCACTTGCTCAATCGCTGGCGAATAAAGATTCATCACCCATTTCTGGCTGGTAACCACTTTTACATATTTATTTTCACGCATCATATATTCCATGGCCGGCCGATAATCGGATTGAAACCGAACAATGCCCCAGGATTTCGTCACTAAGGTCCCAACAGTAAAAATTATAAAAACCATCAAAAAAATGCGCGATAACGAATCCTTGCGTTCTTCGAAGAGTTCAACGGCCAAAGCCGCCGCGGCCATCACGATAAACGGCAAAACAACGCAGATATACCTGGCCCCCTTTTCTTCGGGCAACGAAAATATGAACATCTGCACACATGCCAAAAAAAACGGCAGAAGACTGCGCCATCTTTTTCGTGCGACATTGTACAGGTTCCCCCAAAAAAGGATCCCGAAAAAAATACTTTCCAGTCGAAAAGTAAAGTACGGATACGAGAAAAAATTGTACCAATGGAACGGGTCTTGTTGCGCCCTTGTTGTCTGATGCATCATCCACGGCAAGATAACCGTAATATGCTGCCCTTTATCGATACACGCGATCATGATCACCAAAAAGAAAAATATTAACGTATGCCAAAAATATTTACGGAAATCCAGCCGTTGCTTCATATCAAAACTGATATACAACTCGCAAAAAGCTATCAAGGCCGGGATAACAATCATCCGGTAATTTGTAAAATAGGCCAACATAAGAAAGACAGCCGATAAAAATGTCCTCAGATGCAAGGCCCGCGGGAAAATATAAAAGTAAATCCCCAATAAGAAAAACAACGTGCTTAAAACTTCCTGCAAGGCCAATCTGGAATAGAATACGTGGCTCGGTAGGATTGCTAAAAAAATAAGACTGAGCAACGCGATCCTGGAAGAATTAAAATACTTTCGAGCGAACACATAGATCATCCAAAGCGTCAGGCAGCCGGCGATTGCCGAAAGGATACGGGGAAAGAACCAACTGTCCTGATGCCCCACGAAAACCCTCAAGTTCGTTAAGAATATCCATAATGGCTTTCCCGAGCCCAAGGAGATCTGCAAGTCCCCATAAAGAGCACGGATGAAATCTTTAAAGTTTTTTAGCGGATGCTCGGCGATAAAATCAACATATTCCCTGCGGTCATCGTTAAGATAATACCCTTCATCGAAGAAAATAAAATCACTTTGGGCGATCTGGTAAAAACGGAACCCCACCCCGATGACCACAAAAAGGATCAGGATAATGCCGACCGCAAGCCTTTGATTAAAAAATCGCATTATTTTCTTATCCCTAGCCCCAAATAGACAATCGGCCTCAAGATACTCCACCATCCCACGATGGGTTTCATCTTGGTATAGCCTTCCTGTTTAGACGGATATAATTTTCTTACCGGAACTTCAGTAACCTTATAGCCTAAAGTGATGGCTTTGTAGAACAAATACGGCTCCAATTCATAGTGGTCCAACCACGACTGATTCAAATTGATCCTTTTATCATCAAGCAGGCTCAACCGCACCGCGCGAAAACCATTGGTACTGTCGGCAATCTTTTTTCCCGTGATCAAAGAAAATAAAAACGGATGGATAAACCTGGTGGAAATCTTGCGGTAAAACGGCATTCCGCCAAACTCCCCACCTTCGACATAACGCGAGCCTTGGACGAAATCGTATCCAGCTTCCACGGCCTTTTTCAACTTTTCGATATCACCGGGGTCATCCTTGTCGTTTCCCGAGATGAAAAAGACGGCCGCGTAACCATTATCTTTCGCGTGGTAAAGTATCTGCCGGACGCAATATCCCGCCCCTTGATTAACGGCATTCCTGAACATTTTTAAAGACGGATGCTTGAGCTCCTTCAAGGCTCCATCCGTTGAACCGTCGTCAATGATAAACACGTCGTAAGCCGGATAATCATTTAGCTTTCGGATCACCCGCTTGATCTTCTCTCCCTCATTGACAACACATGTGCCGATAAGATATTTGCTCATTTCAAGGCCGATCGTAAATCCGATAATAATTTTGGTCATCCGGGTTTGCTGTCCGGTAAATAACAAAGCGATAAAGTCCCGGGGTCAAGACCAACGGTTCGCGAAAATCAAAATGGGCGGTCTCACCGGTCGGGTCTGAGGTCAGTTGCTCGCCATTGACCGGCAGAGACTGAAAAGATGCGCCGACCGGGAGCCACACGAATTGTTCCTTATCGATTTTATAGGCATACGCCGATAAATTATCGGACGGATTGCCGACTTTATAGATCTTCACCGGGAGACTTTTCAAGACAACCCCTCGTTCCACGTTCAAAAGAGTTCCCTCGTAGCGATAAACACCCCGGCGCGTGCCGATATTACGGATATTTTTTGAAACAAGATCAACATACTCCGGGCTCGGTAAATTTTTTCCCGCATCTTGCTGAATTTTCTGTGCATCCAGCAACCAGACCTTACCCTGGGCAGGATCTTCCTGGGCAGATTGATTTAAAACAAGATACCGATAAGTTAAAATCTCTTCTTCATGCGGCCAGATGCGGCTGGTGGCCATGGTCTTAAAAGAGGCGACCGCATAGTCTGATAAATTTCCTTTTCGCAAAAGTTCATTAAGATAAATATCTTTATCAAAATCGTTGTACCTGCTGTGCACGGCCTTATAAATACAGTTTCCCGATACCGGCGGCACAAGGACATAACCGTTTACCGGCTGAAGGATATTCTGGATATTCTTAAACGTCATTTGACTAAGTAATTTCGGATCTAAAGAATCGACTAAGTTGACCCGGTAAGGGTGATGCATGTACGTCTGGACCATTTTGATATCGAGATCTGCCATTTTTCGGGAAAGAAATGTCGTGGCCATACGGGTGGGGTAAATATCCGTGAAAAAAGCGTACGCATTAACAGCCACATGCGTCAAAAAAATTATCACCAGCCCTGCCATGAACCCCTGGCGGGGAGCTATCCTCATTTTCTTTAACCAATTCCCTTCCAGAAAGTCATGAGAACAATATCCCACCAGCATCATGGCCCCAACCAACACCGTGAAATAATTTGCCCCGTACTGGGCCACTCCCTTAAACTCTGCCAAAAGCGGCGTGGAAAAACTCAACAAGATCATGCTGACCGCCGTCAAAATACCCGGCCAATTTTTGTAGGGAGCTAAAAAACATCTTCCCAAAAAATAAACCACGCATAAACCATAAACAGGGAACAAAACCGGCATGATCAATTGGAAATATTTCACCACCCATAACCAACCGCCCCGCACGCCCAATTCCGGATGGGCAATCCACTGGACCAAGACGGGTTGATTATAATAAAAATGGCTAAAACTCCGACTAATCTCCACGTAATCAAAATAACTTTTAATGTTATAAGCGACATTGGGATAATTAAAACAAATAAAAACCATCACAAACCCAAGCAAAAATAATGCCCCGGAAAGAAATAAACTTTTCAAGGATCCTAGCCATTGCGCCCGATTGGAAAACTTAAGCTTTAAGGAATACAAAAATCCGGCAAAAAGGTAAGGGGCGTACAGGGCGGCAGTCGTTGAAGAATACACCGCTAAACACAAGCACAACCCGGCAGAAAAATACAACAGCCCCCCTATCTTCCTGAGGCTCACCTGCCCCACACTCTTTTCTCCCCCGGTGGCCCGCTGGATAAAAAATAAAGCCAGCAAAAAATAAAATAAGCCCAACGGCTGATGCTTGACGAACAAGATATAAAGATACGGCCAAAAGCTCGTTATAAAAACCGCGTAACACAACAACCCCACCTTCTCCCCCCAATAAAAACGGACAATATAGAAGATCAAAATCGAGGAAAAAAAGACGGAAAAAATGCAAACCAGAATCAGCGGCCTTAACGTCGTAGTATCGTTCATCAACCTTTGCAACCAGGCGGTACTGACGATGAACATCTCTTTACCATGAAGCCATTTCACATGGCTCCGGTCGAAACTCTCATGCATTTGGGAAATATATTGAAGCTGCGGGAGTTTGACGGCGGCCGGCAGGTAATAATCTTCGGCGTCCGTTGGCCAGAAATTGATATCCCAAACGGCTACCGTGAAGACGACCGCAAGAAATAATGAAAATAAAATGACAAAAAAGCTTGTTTTAAATTTCATGCTTTCTAAAGATTATTTGCGCCGGACCCAACCCACGATGATACCTAGAATAAAAATACCCAATCCGAGACCCGCAACCCTCGCGGCCAGATAAAAAATCATCGGCGCATATTTGAATCTCACCTCATGATGCCCGGCACCGACCGGGCAGGCCATAAAATTATAATTTGCCCGATGAACCGACACCTCCCGACCGTCGACAAAGGCCTTCCAACCCCTATCATACGATTCGTTAAAAAGGAGCATGGCCGGCCCTTCGCTTTCAAAGGTCCCGACAACTTCATCAGAGTTAATCTGGTTTAAAGAAATCGGTTCAGCTGTTTTTTCTTTCTGGCTAATAAAACCTTCCTTCGGTCTTTCCGATAACAGTACCGTGTGATGCGGGTCAAAGGAATCGCTGGCCAGCCTTGCGAGAAGTTCCGTGTCCTCGCCAATGACCTGGTAAGCATAAAGAATGGCTAAACGCGGCAACGCCGTTAGCCGGACACCCATATGTTTATCATCCTTAAGATCGTATTTTACCGCTGACAAATCCAAGAACCGTTCATTCTCAGATGAATCTTCCGGATAAATAAGAATCGTGTCCTTCGGATAACCGAACTGGACCACAAACTGATAAAACCTTTTAGGCATATAACCAATGATGCCGGTATAACTGGGTATGGAAAAAACCAGATTTTTGTTGGAATTCAAGCCGCCATTATGGAGGTTCGTGCAGCGGTAATTTGAGAAATCCATTTGGGCCTTGAGCGATGCCTTCATATCGATGTACGGGAAAGAAGCCGGGGCAAAAGGCATGTGCAGCGGTGATGGGGATACGACATTATCAAAACGGAAATTAAATGCCACCAAGTCCGCGGTCGTGATTAGGATCATTAGACCGCCGACGAAACTCCGGGACAATATTTTAAGTCGATACAAGACAAACCCCCCCATGACAATAAAAGCAATCAACAGGAACCGACTTTGGCCGATGAGAAAGTCAATAAAATAACCTCTTTCCGGTGGATTCATTTTTAAAAAATCATGGAAGGTAGGAGAAAAAACAGCCAGGCTGACGGCTAGCGGGATCACGATTGCGGTGAGCCATATACTTTTTCTATAAAAACTGGCGAAAGTTTTTTCCCGGATAAAATACGGAAAAATATGCATCGCCATCAATAGAACCGCTAATCCCAATAAAAACGGCACAATAAAAATCTGCGCCAAATGTTCTTTGTTGGCCAAAGGTTTATTAAGAACAGCTGTGCTGACAAAAAACATTAATGTAAAAATCAAGACCTCAACTGCAAGCAAACTTAGCCATAAATAAAAACGCCGGACTTTTCTTTTGTATTTACAGATCAATCTATAAACGACATACCAACCCACAATGGCAAAAAACACCAAGCGGGTCAAAGGCGTTATGGCGGGAAAAAGATACGTCACAAAAACCAAAATAGCTCCCTGCATCAGTACCAAGCCGGACACCATTTTAAATCCTATTTTCTTTAAAGGAAAACCCCTTTCCTCAAAATCTTTTGCCAGATGACCTAACAACGCGCAGACACCCATCGGGATAATAATAATGTAATAACTATAATGATTAAGCGGAAAGGTCAGAATGCTCAGAATGCCCCAAAACGGCTGCCACAAAAGCCCCAGGCCTAAGGCGACCAAAGAATACGTCTTCCAAAACGTGCTTGCCTTCGATTTTGTAAAAAGACCGGCCAGCAATAAAAGGGCGGGAAAGATGCCAAAATAAACAAAAAATGTGTTCTGCGGATTGGACGGTAAGTTGGCCTGTTCATAAATCAGGTTCAAATTTTTCGAGGTGAGCGCGTTGAAATTATTGGCCCCGAACCAACCGGTGATTTCCGGAAGGAAAAGCCGTGTCAGAAGAATCCACCGGTCATGCAAGGTATAATAATTTTCGACAATCCTGTTGCTGTCGAAAATACCAAAGACACACGGCAACCAGCGGATCGCGCTCACTAGAATCCCGGTCAGAAAACTAAAACCTATCAGAGCCCACGAACGCCCCTTTTGCTCTTTTAGGCTCAGCAAACGGTAGACAGTAATTATGGACAAGGCCAAAAGCCCGTAAAAAATAAAGGCCACATTCGCCGAGGTCAGAATCAGGATCACCGCCAAAGTCAGGAGGATATAATTGAAGACCGCTCTTCTTAAAGACATCGACCAAAGCACATAAAGATAGAACGTCATCGCAAAAAATAAAGAAATCGACGGAAAAACCGTCAGAGTAAAAATCAATAAAGAGCATAACTGATAAACGATCGAGGAAAACAGCGCCCATTTTCGAGAACCCAGCTCTAAGGCAAAGAAACCATATGCGCAAAGACCGATCAAAAAAACCTCAATGAATACCCTCAGCGTTAAGACCTTGAGAATGAGCTCATCAGAAAACAAAAAAACGGGCCAATTGAGCGGATAAAAGATCATGTTCCAATGGTTCGAAAAAAACGGCAGGCCGTTATGGATATAGGGATTCCAGAGGCTTAGGCCTTTCCCTTGCAACATGTCGATAAAATTGTGTTTGGAAAGAAAAAACAATGGGAAGATCTCCCCGAAATTATCCGCGCTCGAGATTAAAATCTCCCCTTTAAAAACAAACGGCCAGAACAATAGGACCGTCAAGATCAGATGGGCCCCGGCCGCCCACCAGAAATTTAAGGTAAAGCCACCAGACCGACGGGACTTGGCCTGCAGCAGACAGGACACGATCCAGGCCCCGGACACCGCCGTTAAGACCATAAATAAAAATAAAACCGGCAAAGCCAGCCAGCGGGAAAGAGTTTGGGTCAATTGCTTAAGATCGTCACTGGTGACAAAATCTCCGTTTGCCAAATGTCCTTTGATGACCATTTTATAAAAAACCGTCTTGGGGATGAGGGCATCCCTTAAAATGAAAGCGATCTTGCCATCGGTCAGTTCAAACTTTTCTTGCAAAAGCGATCGATCATTGACAACTAATTCCAGCAAATCGTCTTTGGCCTTGACCACGCACGTCACCGGCGAATTCAACTCTCCGGCTATCGCCTTGATGGGGACGGTGGTCCCATTCTTTTTGACAGCAAAAAGGATCGATTTAAGTTGTTGATTGAAATAAATAAAATGGAAATTGTCGTCGTCCTCGTAACGGAACGCCACCCCGCACTCGCGCGGGGAACGGATGGTAAACGACCATTCAAAGTCCCGCCACTCGTCCACCGATAGCAGCATGCTATCAAAATATCCCTTGGACTCTATTCGATAGAGATCCCCGGCAGCCGACTTTATCCAGGAAATCGCTTTGGCGAAGTCGAAGATTTGATAGTCGATCCTTTTAACGCTATGGGCATAGTTTTGATAACTGCCCCATAAACATAGCGCCAACAGAATGCCCAATGCCAGGCCATAGCCTGACATCTTCCGAGGACTGTTTTTCGATTTAAACAAAGGTTTCATTTCTTCTGGTTAAACTGGGTTCCGTTTGAGCAAAACATGGTATCTCCACTGCTTTGAAGGTGAATAGTCTGTACGTATTGTCTCCCACAGACCTAAATAATGCATTAAATTTTTGCCGAAAGTTGGTTCTCCCATGTTCCAGAGAATCCAGTCCGGTGGGTTACGCAGAATATTTTCCCTGACCTCTTGCACCTGGCGGCCAGGAACCGGTAAATCATCCGCCTGAAAGATAAAGGGAACGCCACGGTAACTCTCGCGTTTGGTGGCCGCATAAAGAATCTGCATATCACCGAGAATTAATAAGGCGTCTTTCGACGGGACATATTGCTTTATATAATCCGCCATCTCATCGAAAAGCTCACCCTCCTCTCTCTCACATAACCATCCTTCCAAGGCTTTTGTGCGCAGAGCATAATTCCCAACGGGATTAGGCCGTAAATACGTCCAAACTTTTAAAGCGACTCCATAATGGACGAACAATCCGATAAGCCCGAGGCAAAAAACTGATAGAACGAAAATTGCGCCCTGGTGAAAAAGTCTCCTTTGGCCGGCGCTATAATTATTTTGTACCGCGTAAAAGAGAATAAAGGCCAAGCCCATGATGACTCCCCACAGCGGAACATTCGGCGGTCGAATCAGATTGCTGGTGTAGGTTGAAAAGATAGCCACAAATATAGTCCCGAGAAAAAGCGCTAATAATTCTTTATACCGCTTAAAGACAGGCAGGATAAATACCGTCGCCATGATCGCCGGCAGCCAATAGAAATTCACCAGCCAATTCCCTGGCCTTAATAACTCAGCCAGGCGGCCCGATTTGTGAAGGCCGTAAGACGCAATGACCTGTTCAAAATATTTCTCAGGGTGCCCGATAAGGATGGCAAAAACGATCAGGCCTGTCAGCCCGCCAAGCAAATAACCGCCCACCCCTTGAATCCTTTCCGATGAAACCAAAAAGACAATCAAAAACATTATTCCGTAAGCCAAGCCTACATTCGTCTTGGCCATCAATGAAGTGACGGCCATCACGCCACAAAACACGCTTATCCCAAAAATGCTTCGGGATTCTCGTGAAAGGAATTGACCGGCCAAAACAGCCACCGCCAAAATTCCCCAGAGATGAGCCGACTGATCATACCAAGGGTGCGAGATCGGCCAATAAAAACACGTCATCGTCAAGAGAATCACCAACATGACCGCGAACAACGGAATCCTCCGTCTGACCATAAGAAACGCCGCCGTAATCACCATCGAATCCACCACAATCAAATGGGCTAAGATAGCCGTTTTGCCAAAACCGCCGAACAGCCAAAAGAAAAACGCATTCATATACAGATGGACCGGTCCCGTCGTATAAATAAAATCCACATAGGGCTGTTGACCGTAGAAAATACGCCAACTGGCGTCAAGAAATCCACCCATGTCAAAAAAATTAAAACACCGAAAGGCGTTGAACCGCAAAAATAACGCATTGCCCATCAAAACAGTGAGCAGAAAAATAACGCCAGCGATTTCTTTTATGTCATTGCGAGGAGCTTTAATGATTCCATAAAGGCGACGAAGCAATCCATTATAGAGATTGCTTCGCGCCTTCGGCGCTCGCAATGACGCAAGAGTCATCCGTGTCATTTATCACCCAGGTATCGTAAAACCACGAGCTCTGTATTAAGGTGCAGCCGTAAATTTTCTGTTCGATTTTCCCTCTCTTCTACCCCCCGGCTTTTCAAATAACTTACTCTTTGAAAATCATGCGACTGTTGTTGTTTATTTCCTAATTTTTCCATCGCCAGGCCGCGATAGTAGTACGCCGAAATATCCTTGGGATTTAGGGTAATAGCTTTGTTGAAATGACCGGCGGCCAGCGGGTAATTCCCATCTAAAAAGTTGGCCAGGCCCAGATAATAATAAATCCGATTCTCATCTTCCCCAGCCCGTCGTTTAAGGAGTTCGACTAAAGTCACCATATTTTTATTTTTGGCAGGCAATTTCTCAGCCAAGGTTTCATAAAAAACCACCGTCGATGGCAATAACCTTAAAGCCGTGTCGAAAAAGAAAGTCGCGCTCCTAACTTCGCCGACTTGAAACAAAATCAGCCCCATGTCCCAATAGTAAAGATATAAATGGGGCTCCAAATCCATGGCCCGCTGGTACGCCCGGATAGCACGTTCATAATCGCCCAAATAGAAATAACAAAAGCCCAGATTGCCATACACCAAGTCATTCGGAGGAAAAAACCTCAACAGTTCTCGGTAATAACGGGCCGCCCATTTAAATTCTTCCGCATTAAATGGTACCAATCCCTGCTCAAAACTTTTAACCGATTGCTCCACCTGTTTTAAATGATTCAATCGGTTAAGGCGGGCAATGGATGAGTCAACAAATAAAGATAAAATGACACCGCCCAGTACATACAAAACGAAAGAACGCCTAAAAATCAGGCTAAAAATGTCTAATGTCCGGCTCAACAAACAACCTCCTTAACACCCAGACCAACATACCGACAAACACAATTAATATAAAAAGATAAATAACTGTTCCTCCCGGCGGCGCGTAACGGAAATAAACTTCATTATGTCCGGCGGGTAATTTTATTCCCTTAAACGCCAAGTTCGTGCGATAGATTCCGGTTTCCCTACCATTGATAAAGGCCTGCCAATGACGGTCAAAACTATCGGTGTACACCAAAAATTTTTCATCTTTGAAATCCGTTTCTATCCTTAATGAGTTGACATCAAAATGTTTGACGGCAAACTCGGCCTTGGGCTGAGAAATCATCATAGCCTGACTTTCTTCGTCAGGTTTGTCTCTCTTTAATAAAGAGGACAACTCCTCTTTTACCTCTGCCTTGATGTGAGATGAAACGAAGGCCAAATTGAGATTCTTACGAAGGACATCGGTGAGGATATTCAAATCAAGGCGCTCTTCATCGACCAATCGTATCCGGTTATAAACAAAAAATTTATACCTTGTGTACTGCCGGCTGACATCTTTCGGAATATTCCGAGAAAAATAATAAGACCAAAACGTGGGGAAACCGTATTCATACGGCATAAAGAAACCGGGTGAATCGGTCATGGAAATCCGAAAAGAGTTAAAATAATTTTGCGGGTCCGTGCTCAGCCGCATGCCTGCCCGCTCCTGATCAAAATCCGGACGCAGGAAAGAAAACTGTGGCGGCGCTGAAGAAGTTTGGATAGCGCTACTGACAATGTCGGACGTATAATTCTTCGACTGCGCATTATAAATAGAGAATACCTGCGCTGGCTGCAGGCTGATGACTATCAATAAAAAAAGAAAAACAAAAGCCTTACGATTTTCTAACCAGCCGGCAAAGTAAAAAAGAAAGAATAAAAAACTCCCCAAAATGGTTAGATACGATGTCCCAACGACATTTTCCTTTGTCACTAAAAAAATCCAAGCCGTCAGATGAACGACCACAGTTAAACCGATAGACAACCACCGCGAACGCCACGCGAAGATTCCCCTTCCCACCAGGGGGAGGGAATCTAATGGTTTTGAAACTACTTCTAAAAGCAGCCGCAATTGCTCCCCTACGAATAATAGAAAAACGGATAACAAAAAAGGCATCAGATAATGCAGATTACGAAAAAATTTAAAATAAAACACATGCTTAAATAAAAATGGATGCAATGATGCGGCATTGGCAATAGAAAGCAAGAATAATATTAAACTTAAAAAAAATAGCATCACCGCCCGCTTGGTAAGCCCATTGAAAAAAGACAGCCCTAAAATAAGATAGGCAAACAAAGAAACATAGACGAAACCATCGTTACCATATTCAATCTGGTCGAGATTTGAAAATAAATCATCGAAAAACATCCGGGCGCTGATGGCGCCATCCGTTGTCTTAGCATACCTAGCCAACGTTACTCCCTGGTGAAGAACCTCGTTTTTTTCAATCTGCCGGAACGGAACAACGATCTCCTGCGCCAATGTGGCCCGATAAGTCTGGAGGGTTGGAAACAAGGCCAGCCCAATGGCCCCCAAACAAATCGAGAACAACATAATATTTTTCTGTAGAAACCCCCAGGCTCCGGGCACGATTTCTTTTAGATTTTTTCCGCAGAAAAACGGGAAAAGTAAAATAACGGCCAAAAATACGGTCAAAAAATAAAACGGTAAATACGTCGATAAAATCAGCATCAAAGAAAAAATCGTTCCAACAAAGAAACGTTTCTGCCAAGTTTGGATAAAGGAAATGAAAAAATAAAAGAACCAGACACTGGGAACCCAAATGAGCATCATGATGTATTGGGCGAACATCGACATGCTGATGGAAGAAAATGTCAGCATGATAAAGGCAGCATAGGCAGCTATCGTATCGCGCAGCAAGGTCTTGGCCAGAAGATAAAAACCGATTTGCCCGATAAAAAAATAAAAAATGATTGTCGTGAGATACGCACCGTAAAAATCTATGCCGATTGAGTCTAAAAGAAGTGTCAAAAGCCAAAGCGGATTAAAAGGACCAATATTAACCAGCGTGATCGTGTCCGGAACGCCCCATAAAAGGAAGGGATTCCATAAAGGATAAACACCTAAACGCAAATTATCCAAGTAGAATTTGACGATGGAATATTGGGAGAAATTTTCGCTACAAACGATCGCTTCTCTTAAGAGGAATATTTTAAAAAGGAAAAGCCAGAGGGCAAACGGCAGGATAAACTTCCAGATAGGCACTCGCTTCGCTCGTGCACTATCTCCCTCCGGGCCGCCTTCGGCGGGATCACATCGGAATCTTCTGCCTATCTGGTCCCGCCAAAGGCGGAATCGGAATTTCAATTCATTGAAATTCCGATGTGACAAGGAACTCAAGAGAGATTCTTTTATGCGCATAAACAAACAATTCGTAACCTTAACCTAAAGGTTTTCTTCGAATATAAATATCCCAGAACAAAATAAAGATGGTGCGGCTTACACTCGCAAAATTTTTTATCGAAAGGGCCTTTGAGCGGCTTTCACTTTCCACTTTATGCAAAAAAGGCACCTCATCAACACTATGGCCCGTCTTTAAACTACGGATGAGCAGTTCGGCAAAAACCGCGTGCCCGGTCGAAACAAAATGCATTGACTTCAGCAAAGATACCGGATACACAAACAGGCCATTAAAATACTTAAGATTTAAACCAAAAAGGCCGTTCATGAATGCCGTGAAGGTTTTCGACAAATGTTTTCTCAAGAAATTTCGTTCATTTAAATTCGACATATACGTCACCGTGATGTCGGCCTGGCCAAATTGTTCCAGCAATGGTTTAAGGGATTCTTTCTTAACCGAATTGTCCCCGGGAAACCACATCACATAGTCTTTGGTCGCGGCCCGAAAACCTGCCCCCAGGCTATAACCCAGCCCCCTATTTTGGGAATTATGGATGACACGGATTTCCGGATGCCCATTGGCTAACCGCTGAACAATTTGAGCGGTCTGATCGGTACTGCCGTCATTGATCACCAGCACCTCATAACTGTTGACATACGGTTTGCCGATATCCGTGACGGATTTAATAGCGTCTTGGACATGGTCTTGTTCATTATACGCCGGGATGATAATTGAAAGGGTTCTGTTATTCACCGGGATTACACGTGCCGAAATAGTGCCGGCCCTGGCCTCCATCCACGAGAATAATTGTTCCCTGACAAAACGAGGCTAATTTAGAGCAAAGAAATAAGACAACCGAACTGATTTCTTCCGGTCTGCCGAACCGCGAAAGCGGCAGATTATTTTTAACATATTTTCGAACATAGTCCGGGTCATTACGCAAAAGTCTGTCCCAATGGCCGCCGGAAGCCATCACCGCTCCGGGGAGAACGGCAGAAACCACGATTCCCTCTTTGGCTAAAAAACGCCCCATGTTTTTTGTGTAAGCCGCCAGCGCGGTCTTCGCCGTGCAATAGGGAATCGAAGCGCTCTGCTCAAGAGCAGCCAAAGAGGAGATATGCACTATCCTCCCTCTTTTCTTTTTTTTCATGTGCGGAATAAGAAGATTATTGAATTCAACCGCGATATCAAAATTGAGACGAAAAACTTTTCGCCAGTCATCGATAGGTCCCACCGGATCGGTCAACCGCAGTGTCCCGCCGAGATTATTAATCAAAACATCAATCTGGCCAAAATTTTTCCATATGTCGCGGACAACTTCGCGGACACTGCCTTCCTCCATTAAATCGGCGGCCACATAATAATGTCCTTTCTTTCGTCCGCCCATTTTGTTAAAGACACTCTTTAAATCTGATTCCATTCGGGCAACAATGGCGACTTTAACGCCTTCTCTGGCTAAATCCATGGCAATGGCCTTGCCAATACCACGGCTGCCGCCAGTCACCAAAGCCCTTTTATTCTTCAATCCTAAATTCATCGGCTTCCCATTATTTTCTTTATGGCACACGCCATATAATCAAGCATCAAAAATATAAAAGGACATTTACCGATACGGTATTTCACGCCGTCAAAAGTGACTTCCCCTGAGCCAACCAGCCTCTCAAGTCTTGTTCGTAGAATGAAATCAGCATTATAGCAGGCCAGGAGCTCACTTAAGGTCAGGCCCTTGGGCAAAGCTTTATAAAATTCGCGCATAATCCTTATCCGAATGGAGGATTCATAAATGCCGAAAATATAAAGGACATAGAAATAACACATGAGGCTATAGACCACGAAAGACACCAAACCGCAAAAAACCGTCGTGCCCATGCCACCGGTCGTTATAAGATCTGTTCTCGAATAGGAAAGAAATCCAAAGCAAACGATAGTGACGATGGCACCGATGAAATAGACATTCATCAATCCCTGAATGATTCCCTTAGCCTCAAGGAAGCGAAAAACGATGAAATGAATAGACAGGTACGCTGCCAGTCCAACAACGGCACTCAAAATAACGACAGAATCTGCAGACATCTTCCCTTTCGCTTTTTATCCACCGATTTTTCGGCCCAACAATTTCTGATACAGATTAATTATGCGGCAAGACAACACCGCCCGTGAGGATAACCGGTAATATCTTCCATCAAAATGGACGTAACCAAATGTGACCAGGGGATTCAACCGGGTCATGATAAATTTTTCATCGGTGATTTCACGAGATATTTCCTCATAACTGAGAGCCCCTCTTTCTTTGAGCAAAGCAATGGTGCGGCGAGACGGGCTGTCAATCATCGTGGAATAATAAAAGACCAGATAAAAAGGAAGAAGGAAAAAATAAAGAACGGCCGCTGTTTTCTCTAAAGGCAATAGCCAGATACCCGGCCCCCCGACTTTTTGAGGAATGAGAAAACTGGCCGCGGCAAAGTAACCGAACAAGCACATCACACTGATAACCACAAAAGAAGTGATGTGCAATTCAACACCTTTTTTATATCGACACCAAAGAGTGTGAATGAGAAATGACAAAATAAAAAATAGTGCGCTAATGATTAAATACAGCATTACTTTTTGAAGTATATATCCCTGATTAAAACGCCGGTTGTTCTCACGGCACTGAAAATATTTCTCCAAGAAACCGCCTTGGAATTTCTCATTTTATCGTTTTGATGGATAAAAGGAATCTGCTGATACGTCGCCCCCTTTTTAAGGCAACGGATAAGAAGCTCCGCGAAAAAATCATGTCCTTGAGAAAAGGTGACGATGTTTTTGATTAAGCCCACCCGATACACCGACGGCCCCGTGAAATACCGTAAATCCAACCCAAATATCTTATTCATCGTGAAGGTATACAGCCCGGATAAAGATCTCCTGAACGGCGGACGGATCTGTGGATTGGCCATATACGTCACCGTGACATCGGTTTTATCCATCACATCAAGAATTTTCCCCATCGACTCTTTATCAATGCTGTTGGATCCGGAAAACCACGTCACATAATCTCTGCCGGCCATTTTGATGGCCAGGCGTGAGATACAGGCCAACCCTTTATTAACGGGATTATGGATGATCGTGATACGTTTATTACCGGTAGCGGTTTGTTCCATGATGGCGCCCGTACGATCGCCGCTACCGTCATTAAAAACCAATAATTCATAGTCCAATCCCTTCGTCTCGAGAATATCCAAAATGGATTCGAGGGCAGATTGAATCTTTTTTTCCTCATTATAAGCGGAAACAATAACCGATAAACTTTTGCTCACAGTGTGGTGGATAAATTATGGGGAAAACCGATTGTTTAAAGCTTCCGAATAATTCAACAGTTCGTCTTTCACTTTTTTCAAAATACCCTCTACGGAGAAACCTAAGCGCTGGCAATGCTGCTGATACGTCCCGTATTCACGGATAAACGCGTTAGGAATAGCTATGGACGCATACCGCACGTGCTCAACGGCGCGACTCGCCCGCAAGACATCATCAAAAACCCCGCCGTAAACGCTATGCTCCTCGATGACCAGACATTTGCGCGTCTTGGACAAGCTCTCGTTTATGAAAGTCTCATCAAAAGGCTTAACGGTATGAATATAAATTAAATCAACCGTCACTCCTAATTGACTCAACGGTTCTATGGCCTCAAGGGCGGTGCGCAGCTGTGAGCCAACCGCGATTAGCGTCAGGTCTCTTCCTTCCTGAAACCGAATAGCCTTGCCGCATCTTATCTGCTGTGGGGCAAACTCCTGGCTGTGCCCATAGGTGGGGATTCGGAAATAATTTAACGTGCCTTGATTGAAAACCTGGCGAAAAAGGGATTCGAATTCCACTTTAGTTGCCGGATAAAAAAGCTGTGTGCCCGGCAACGTTTTCAGAAGAGCAAAATCACCATAACAATGATGGGTACAACCTAAATTCGCGTAATCAAACGCCGATCCGACCGTCACGATATTTCCGCCGAGTTTCTGATAACAAAAATCCAATTTTAACTGTTCAAAGGAACGATCGATAATAAAAGGCGAGATGGTATGAACGACCGGATGAAATCCAACTTTAGACAATCCGGCGGCCATGTTAACTATCGTCGGTTCGCAGATGCCGACATTGTAATATCGTCCTGGACAATCTTTGGCAAACGACTGCAGGCGAAAATGACTGATATCCCCGACCAAGACAACAAGGTTAGGGTCTTCTTTGCCCACCCGGTGCAATACTTCCGCGAATGAATCTCGTAATGACGCCACTATCATCTCCCGAATTCCCCACCCTTCCCTCCCTCATTTTGGGGAGCCTACCCCGGCCGGCAGGGGTTAGGGAGGGAAGAATTATTGACGTTTGTACAACCCATGTTAAGAATTTTGAAGAAACAAACGTCGAGATATTGACTACCGCTATTAATGTTAGTTCAGAAAAAGTCAGTAACAATGACTATCAAGTTCTTTATAAATAAGTTCCAACTCTTCCGGTTTCGGCGCGCGGTAATGCCAGGGCCCGTGAACTTCCATGAAGCTCACGCCCTTGCCTTTGACGGTATTAGCGATAATCACTTTGGGCTTAGCGGTGTAATCAAATTTAATTTTATTGAAAATTTCCGCAATCTCCTTTTCATCGTGGCCGTCAATTTCATATGTCTCCCAGCCAAAGGCCTCCCACTTTTGCTTTAAATCGGCCATGGGAAGGATTTGGGCCGATGAACCATTATTATCCACGATACAGCATAAATTCCCCAGCTTTAAATTCGCCCCCACCAGCGCGCATTCCCAGACTGTGCCTTCGTTACTTTCACCGTCACCGATGAGAACAATCACTTTATTTTTTTTCTGACGGATCTTTAAACCCAAGGCAACACCGATCGCTGTCCCAATGCCATGCCCCAGAGATCCCGTTGAAGCCTCTGCTCCGGGAACTTTGGTCGAGTCCGGATGCCCCCCTAAGATGCCGTGTTCTTGGCTCTCTTCATCTAAATTTTTCTGAGTGACAAAACCGAATTTTTCTAAAACAACGTACAAAGCGGCACAGCCATGGCCTTTGCTTAAAATAAAATAATCGCGTTCAGACCATTGCGAATTTTTAGGATCAAATTTCAAAACATGCTCGTAAAGATACGCCAAAATATCGATGATAGAAAACGCACTGGGAATGTGCCCGGCCCCGGCGTTGGCGATGAGTTCAATAATCTTCTTTCGTAATTCGGTATTCATCGTTTTAAGCAAGCTAAACGTTCGACATGTTGAGAAACACCCCACGATAAATCGTGAACGCTTAATCCAGGAAGGACCTTTCGTAAATAAGAATTATCGAACTGCATATTTTTAATTCGCTCATCTTGTGACGGCATAACTTTTTTAAATTCCACTTCGCACGAACAGCGTGTCACAGATTTGATCAATTCAACAATCTCACAGATTGAATAACTTTTGGCGCTGACCACATTGACCGTGTCATCTAAACGGCATTCTATGGCCTGGACCGTCACCTCATAAACATCTTCCACATAAAGATAATCGCGCTTGTCCTGACCGTCACCGTAAATGGTTACTTCACCTTTTTCAGTTACAGCTTTAATAAAACGGGCGATAAGGCTTTCATCTCTATCCCCGGGGCCATAGACACCCGGCAGACGCAGAATCGAAACGGCTGTGCCTTTTTCGCCAACTTGATTTTCAAGGATCAATTCACTGACCACTTTGCCGGTTCCATAATAATCATCAGGTTTTAACTCAAAGAATTCGTTGATCAACGCATTCTTCTTTTTATTTTTTTTCTCCAGACAACCGTAAACATCCACGCTGCTTAAATAAACAACTTGATTCGCGGGATTTTTAACAAGAAAACGACTGAGATTCTCAATCATTTGAATGTTCGCCAGCATGGATTCAAAAGTGTTGGCGCGAAGCCGCGTGATCGCGGCGGCCATAACGATCGTGTCATTTTGATTTATGTCCGCTAAGGCATGCTCCAGAGAATCAGGTGACAATAAATTGCAATCACGTGAAGTAAGACCTTTTACCTGATAATCTTTGGCATCTTCAAAACGCTTGAATAGCCAACCACCCATAAAGCCATTGGCGCCTAAAATAATGACGCGTTTGTTCATCGCTGACTAACGGCCACGACGTCCTGACGATTCGAACACGGTGACGCGCCATTTCGCTTTAAACGATCCTCCGGACGGAGCCAGCCGCAACGGTTGCACCCTTCCACCGTTCCCTCCTTTCGGATCAAATCTTTGAACCGCGTGAAATCTTTTCCGTGGATGATTTCAACCAACGGGGTTTCCTTGACGTTTCCCATGGCAACCGCCATGCAAGGAAATAAATTACCATCGACATTGATATGGACACTGGACCAGGGAAATTTGCAGGATTTATAATTTTCCTTAATGAATTCCTTCTGATTAAGATAAGAAACGTCCGGCAACGGATTGGGAGAGGTTAAAGAACCAATGATGGGATGAAGAAAGGCGGTCTTGTCGGTTTTTAAATTATATTTCCTGACTCGTTCCAACTGCTCACAAATGGTATCGAACTTGTGATAAACCGGCGCGTGTGATTTCTTAAGAATATCATCAAACGGAAACATGTAATCCGCGTGTTGGGTTGGAGACCCTTTCAGAAATTGAAAGGAATGATGGTCACAGGCCAACTCTTCGACGCAATATTTATGGATGTCCAGCAAGTCGGCGGCATTCTTATTCAGGACGACCGTTTTGGCTTCGAGCACGCAATTTGACTTCAATTGGTTTCGCCGTTTAATAAAATAACGCATCATGTTCTCTGTCCTGGTCCACTGCGCGGGATTGACCTCGCGGTTTTTATTACCGATATCATCGATGGAAATTGAGAGAACCCGGAATTTCGGGAAAGACAAAAGGAAATCTACCTTTTTCTCCGTCAACAAAAGTCCATTGGAGATCATGTTACAGTCAAAGCGGCCGGCCACATGAGAAAAAATTTCATCAAAGCCGGAAAACATCAAGGGTTCCCCCCCGGTAAAAGTCACCCGCGCGTACCTGGGGAGCTGCTTGGCTAAATTAAGCCAATCTTCCAAACGCATGCGGTCTTCGCGGACATCTTTTTTCTGGAAACAAAAATAACAGGTGAGATTACACAGGTTGGTTAAAACAAAGGTGTATCGGTCCGGCAACAAACTGGGCCGACGATAGATGATTTCGGTGAGGACTTCATGCTTGATATGAAAGAATTCCTTTTTCTTTTTTTGGATAAGTTCGTTTAAACGATTCATGCCCGGTGTCTTTTGGGAAAACCTATTGTTTGATCCGATAATAGCCGCCGCTCATGACTTTTCTTTCCACGGCGGAATTGGCGGCCGTTTTCATATTATGCAAATGGCAGTTAAGGCATTTGCGGCAATCTTCGTTTTGCTCGGGGCCGGGGACATTGACGCGCGCTCGAAAATCCTGATAACGCGGACCGTTCCAGATTTCTTCAAGAGACTCTTGATTGACATTACCCATCACTTGGCTCGACACCGAACACGGATAAACGTCTCCGTTGGGCTCAATATTGATCGACTCCCAAGGATCATAACAAAACACATCTTCATTTTGACTCTGGGGATTACTGATGATCCAAAAAGGGATTCCCAACTCATCCGCTAACTTGCGGGCGCGGTCGTAATAATGGTCGAAATACTGCGGGTCCGATTCATAGGTGTCTTCCATCTGGTCTTCGCCGACGGCAAAAACCGGAGTCACCTGAACTCCTTGGGAGAACTCGTGCTTTTGGGCAAAGCGGACCGCTTCCTCTAAATTCACCACGGATTTCTTCGTCGAACAAAAAGAAAGACGCAGATGAGGCGCGTCAGAATTCTTTTGCCGTTTAATCTCATTAAGTGTTCTTAAATTCTCTTCCAATTGTTCGAATTTTCCGCCACGGTAGACTTTGGCGTATTCATCACCGAAAACATTGACCGAGACCTGCATAAAGGTTAACTTCAAATCAACTAACTTCTCGCTGATTTCCCGGGTTAAAGGAATGGCGTTGGTGGAAAAATAAGTCGCCGCTTTTATGTCGGAACAATGTTCCAGGGCGGGAAAAAGGTTTTTGGCCACGAGCGGTTCGGATTTGGTAAAAAAAGTCAGGAACTTAGCTTGCTTTAAAAACGGATCAAGCTTTAAAAATTCATCCATCGTGAGATGTTCTTTCTGGACGTTAAAATAACTCTTATAACAAAAAACGCAGCGCAAGTTGCACTCGTTGGTCAATTCCATGCGAATCCGAACGGGTCTTGACTTAAGGGTAGTTTTAAAATTCTTCTTTTCAATCTCGTTGAGCGCCGCATTATCAACGGCCTCTCGCGAAAAATCAATTTTGACTCTCTCTAAGGATTTTTTAACTTGCAATTCAAGATCTGTGCTCATGAATCTCCTTAGTAAGGGCCGACGAAAGTATCGACTTCCTGCAGACGCAAAGCGCCTCGAGAAACTTTTTTATCGAATACCTCATAAACAGCCTTAACGATATCTTGATAAGTTGGATAAAAGGCGTCTTCCAATTTTTTGGAAACCGGACAAGGGCAAGGCGGTAGGGTAATGCGCTTGATGGGGGCTTTCAATTCACCAAAGACCTTTTCAGCCACGACCGCCGCCACCTCAGCGGCAAAACCGCATCGCGACCAGCTGGTATCCGCGCAAATCAAGCGTCCTGTTTTGCGCACCGATTCAATGACAGTTTCTTCATCAAAAGGTTGAATCGAAACCGGGTCAATCACTTCAATGTCCATCCCTTCCGTTTTCAAAATCTCGGCGGCTTTCACGGCCTCGATAACCATCAAGGAAGTCGCAACTATGGTTAAATCCTTTCCTTCCCGAACAATTTTCGCCTGACCGAATTCGACGGTATAAGGCTCCACCGGAACTTCATCTTCTATGTTATATAAAGCACGATGTTCGAGGATAACTACGGGCGTATCCAATTGTAAGCTTTTAAGCAAAATGCCTTTCGCATCATAAGCGCTGCTAGGCATGGTGACAAAAATTCCGGGGAAATGCGCGAGAATGGATTGGATACTTTGGGAATGAATCGGCCCCTGGCCCCAACCTTTACCAATAATGGAACGCACGACAAAAGGAACACTTGAATGGCCGCAGCTGACATATTTCCATTTAGCGGCATTATTAATCATTTGATCTAAGGCTAAAAACATAAAATCATTGCGGGCATGAACTAAAACCGGTCTCTTGCCATTCAAGGCCGCTCCAATAGCAATACCGGTCAAAGCCCCTTCACTGGCCGGGGTGTCAAAAACTCTCTGGGAACCAAACTTAAGGAAAGCTTCACGGGTTGTGCCAAAAATCCCTTTAAAATCATCCACCCCTAATCCCATGATAAAAACCTTAGGGTTGGCTTCCATGGCCTGGACTAAACCTTCGGAAATTGCCTGAGCGTAAATAAGTCGTCGCATATACGGCGGCATTATATCAGTCCCTCTATTATATTTATACTCATTTTATTGACCTTTTTATCCCGACTCCCATGGCAAAAAGATAATGCGCCATCGGGCCAAAGCCAGTGTGTACCACTTCATCGTTCATCGAAAACATAAAAACATTTTTAAAGAATCGTCCCATCTGTTGACGCAGGGACTGATGGCTTTTGTTATTGATATGCTGGAATTTGTTTAAATCCTTGGCGTATTTAAAGGCGGTGACATTAGGCGTGCCGACAATACACACTCCATCATCTTTTAAACAAGCGCACTGATTTCTGATGAAGGTGTTGTTCAAATGCGGGTCGAGATGCTCGATGACATCAATAGAAAATATCCCGTCAAAAGATTCTTGGGGAATTTGGTCGCAAATATTTTGAACGCGGAATTCAATGTTCGAAATTCCCTTAAGCCGCTTCTTATTCCCGTTGACCAAACGCGGTTGTGAATCGATGGCAATGAGTTTGTTAACTACCTTAGCGACGATCGGCGTTCCAAAGCCATCCCCGCAGCCGAGCTCGAGAACATGCCCTTTGCCTTCCAGCATCTTGGCACAGAACTTGTAACGGGAAAGGACAAAGCACAAATGTTTCGGATCATCAGTCAAACTGTATGACGCCCACGGTCCGATCCTGAGTGATTCAACAAATTGCGGATCAGCCCCGGCCCGAAAGCCTTCTTTTTGCGTTAACTTTTTTCGTGTAGGCATATTGTCTCCAATACCAATGGATCCATTAACATTTGTTACGGGCGATGAATCAAGACATCATTTTTATAACGTCTCAACTTATACGTGTTGGGATCGGATTTTAATTCCTTGACTAACTTTTCCCGCAAAGGTCCTTTCCATTGATCATAAACGACCGAAAAATTCCGTCCGCCGGCAACAACCTTGCCTTGCCGACACAACCATTGGATACAATCGTAAATGTCCTGAAAGTCCACGCCTTCGCGATTATTCAAAAAATCGAGCGTCTCCAGATATTTTTCATGGGGCGTATTTTTATCGGCAATCACCTGATAATGCGCCTTGGTTCTTGTCCAGCCGGGTCCGACAATAAAAATGTTCATATCGTTATTCTCGACTTCGAGGAGTTCACACATCTTGATCAGCATGATTTTAGAGGTAATATACGAAGACATATTCACTTCAACGCCATTCGTTCCGGAACCGGCAAAAAAGACGGCGTTGGTCGTTTTCTTTTTATCGCGGAAAGGATACAGGGCATGAAGAACCCGTAATTGGTCAATACAATTGACGTGAACAGCCCTGTTCCACTGTTCGAAATCCGTTTTAAAAAAATGTGCCAGCGGCTGCAACACGCCCACCGCCGAAATAAAGGTTTGCCAACGGAATTTCCGTTTCTTAAACTCATTACTCAGACGGCTGACATGACTTTTCTGGGTGATGTCGCAAGGAATCAAATGGCAGCCGGGTCTCCCGATGACATCTTTGACAAACTTTTTCTGGCGATAAGTCCCGATGACCTGCCACCCGTCTTTTAAATAGCGCTTGGCTAATTCCAAACCAATGCCGCTGCTGACTGACAGAATAAAAACCATTTTTTGTGTCTTTGTCATTTAACAAGCAAAATCCAGAAGGGTCTCAACCGAAGGCCACGGACTGTTTAAGGCCTTTTGGTAGGCTCCGTTGATTTCATTCACGCATTTTTCGGATATGGCATTAACTTCCTTTTGCGTGAGGATTTTTTGTTTGAGCAATTTCGCCGTGAAACGCCGAACCGGACATTTTTTTATCCAACCCTGAACTTCCGCTTTACCGCGATAGCCCTTATCCCAATCCATCAAAGGCCCGACATGTTCGCGGATACGATAGGTAAGACATTCCATAAAAGCCGGTCCCTTGCCCAAACGGCATTGATCAATGGCCTGACGGGCCGTTTGATAAACTTTTTCCACATCATTGCCGTCAATCTGGATTGTTTGTAGTTCCGGAATGCGGACCCGCTTATAAATCGGGGATGCCGGTTGACGAACCTTTAACGGAGAATTGGTGGAATACAAATTGTTCTCGCAGACAAACACAACCGGAAGTTTTTTGATGACGGCAAAATTCAGACTTTCGGCAAAGACTCCCTCTTCAATGGCGGCATCGCCAAAAAAAGCCACGGCCACCCGTTTGGATTTATCCATCTTAAACGACATGGCCGCGCCAACGGCCACCGGGATCATGGCTCCTAAAATCGGTGAAGCATAGATACCAACCTGTTCATCGGTTAGATGGGCTGAACCAATCCGTCCGCGGTTCGAACCCGTCTCCCGACCGCAGAGTTCCGCGAAAAAAGCATTGATATCTCCTCCCTTGGCTAAAAAATGGGCATGACAGCGGTGTCCGGAAAAAGCCTGGTCATTTTCCTTTAATGCCGCGCACACGCCCACGGCCACGGCCTCCTGGCCGATGGAAAGATGTGTTGGTGTGCGCATATTCTGCTGGGGATAAACCTCAACAATCTTTTCTTCAGCCGCCCGGATTCGAATCAGAGTCTGGAGGAGGTTCTTTTTGAACTGATTATTCAAATCATTTTTTTTCATCTCAATTTCCCTGGATCATCTCAATTTCATCGAATTATTATTGTAGAAAAATAAGTACATTGATGCCTATTCTACGACACCGCTCTCTAAAAATCAATCCGACCATCTATTATTTAACCCGCTCATAAAGATCAAGTAACCCGAAGGAATTCTTCTTCTTGAAATACGGAATTAATGCCGCCCGCATCGGTTCAAAATGCTCAGTAACTTTATTGTTGTAACATTGATATCGTGTCGCATCAATAAAAAGATATCGGGCGTCGCTTTTGAGAATTTGCTCGACTGGTCCGCTGATATCCGGGGCCAAATAATTAAATGTCGGGTAAAAGGCGATTTTAAAAAGTGACTTCCGCTCGGCGTACACATGATATAGAGAATCATTCCTGGATAGAATGATCAGTGGTTCCCCGGGAGGAATCATTTTTTGAATCGTGAGTACGTCATAACGAAATCCCTGGATTCGATTTTTCGGCATAAATTTTGCCAAAGAATCCGTTCTGCCATTCTGGATAAAATCACTGAGATTATACCGCAGATATTGCCCCAACGTTCTCCCTTCCGCGAACCGGGCTACGGAACCCAACAAGACAAGGGCAAAGATCAGGCAAATACCATAAACAAAATACTTAAGCCGGATATTAAACGAACACACTCGAACAATAAAATCCCTTTTAATAACAAATCCCCAGGAAAGGGAAAAAAGCATTGTCATCGGCAAAACAACCCGGGCCAAATGATCCATCAGTCCCTGGGCTATATAATACAAGAGACTTGTCAGGCCAAAAAAACTTAAATAAAGCCAGGCCGCCGGCGACTTTAATTGTCTGTACGCTGATAAGGAAATAAAAATCATGCTGAAATAGACAAAAACAACCAATGGCCATAAGATGAAATGGTTAAGCTGCAAAACACTGACCCCCTTTTGGACATAAAACCTATGGTAATGAATCAAATCCTGCCAAGCTGGCCCGTGACCGTATTTAAATAAAATATAAATCGAAAGCCCGGCAATAACCCCGGACAATAATCCTATAACTTTCAACAAAACCCGCAAAAGCTGCCAACGCTGGGGCGTCCCTCTTCCCCAAAAAAATTGACAGATGGCGGCACCAGCAAAAGAAACAAAAACATACACTCCAAAATCAATCACCCACAAGGAAGAACAAACGACACAAACGGCAACAAGCCATTCCCAACATTTTAAATTCCTTAACCGTTCGCTGTAGAGTAGGCAAAACACCAGGAAGAAAACTCCGATTCGCAAAAATCCCACACTGGGGGTCCAATGGACGGGAATATTCGTCAGAAGATAAAAGTTCACAACGAAGACGCAAAGAAGCGCGACGCTGCTAAAAATCGGCCGTTGGGTATACGACCTTAACCATACATACACAAAAGAATATCCCAAAATGTAAAAAAGACTATTGACGATGGACAACAACATGTATTTGTCCACTTGAGGAAATATTTTAAAAAGACCGGCTAAAAAGTAAAGACTCCCGAATCCATACTGGGCAATGACATTTGCCAAGATGTCCTTTCCCAGGCTAATTTCATTGGCCGGGATAACAAAATGCGTTTGATCAAAATAATGCACATCATTGGAAAGACTTAAATTCGCAATGGCGAGAAATACGATGCCGTCCCAGCAGAGCTTCAACCAGCGGGGAAACTTCTCCTCCAACGACAATAAACCAAACAAAATCAGCCCGACTATCAGCCCAAAAAGAATTCCCTTGGTCGAAAAGTTAAAATCGATCGGACACAAAGCCTTGTCGGCCATGAACCATCCACCGACGATCAAAAGGCCGACATAAAAAATGAATGATCTGCGCTTATTGACGCGCGGTGATGATTCGGAGGGTAATAATCCCAACCACAATCCACTGGAAACAAGAATCCGGCCTAGGCCAACGAGCAGACGCACATAGAGATCGTCTATCAAAAAAAGACTGATCAATAAAAAACCCAAAGAACAAATCGCCTCAACATACAGTGTGGAATCCTCCCTTATTTTCGCAAAGATAAATCGATCATAGACCAACACCACTATCATAAAAAATATGCAACCACTCATATACAAAAAAATACTGTTGGTCCGATGATAGCCCGTGGTCTTGAGGAACTCCCCGATGTGTTGCGCGGCATCGTCCGCTGGAAATCCCAGGGTCTGCAGAAACGGAAACGCGAGAACGTAAAAAGTCACCGCGGTCAAAAGGACGACCCAGAACTTTGTCAGTTCCGGAAGAAAGGGAATTCTACAATTTTCCTGCCACAAGGAAATAGTGGGTAACTGCCCTGGAGAATTCATTTTATCCTTTCATAAATATCTAAAAATCCTGAAGCGGCTCTTTTGACAAAATGCTTGCTTAGCGAAGAAAATACTTTATTATTATGTTTCGTCACCAGGTTATCGTAAACCTGAAATGGGGAATTCTCCAAGAATAAATATCGGACGCTGCTTTGCAAGATGGTTTTAGCCATGGCATCCACCTGTGTGTGTGTCAAGAAATGCGAATAAAAGGCGTTTTTAAAAACGGATTTGCGCCGGGCATAGATGTAATACAGCGTATCGTTCTTAGAAAGGATAGCCAGGGGTTCGTTGGCGCCAACGAGGCGCTGAATCATGGCGATATCAACCTGAAATCTTTTTAGATTGTTTTCATTTTTAAGGAATGTTACTAATGCCGACCTCTTCCCGCTTTCGATAAACTCCCTCGGGTTATGGATTATCAATGACAACAGACTCGCGTCTTTCCCCTCTTTTTTGACCGTCGCGCTTAGAAGAATACAAACACCAATGATGAACGCATAAACAATATATCTGACGGGAAGGCTTTTGTCTCGAAAATGGATCCGCACATCGCTTCGAATAATAGAACTTAAAAAAACGGCTGCTAAAGTAATCGCCGGAACAACCACTCTCGCCAAAACAAAGCCACCACCCTTACCGACAAAATAAAGAAACGATTCCAGGCCAAAAAAACTTAAAAAAAGCCAAACGTCCGCATAGCGAATGTCTTTGGGATACTTCAAACAGAAATAAACCGCGGCCGCGTAAATAAAAACCGGGACCAGCCAAAGCCCCAGGGAATTCACTTGAGTCATGGCCAGGCCGGACTGTGAATAGAGTTTCTGAAAATAAAAAAGATCGGACCACACCGGGGCGTGACCGTACTTCAGCCAAATCCGCACCGTTAATAAAATCACGATACCGACAATGACGGCGAAGACTCTGGCTAAGCGATACAGCCATTTGTATTCCTTGACCTCACGATGAAATACATACCGGCAAATGGCGACTCCGGCTAAAGCGATCAAAATATATGCGCCGTATTCAACTACCCAGAAACATAAAATGCCGGTAAGACCGGCAAATAACCATTCCCGCCACCGTTCATCTTTTTTATCGACAAAAAATAACAGAAAAAAAACCGGCAGGTAAGAACCGAACCTTAAAAATGTGGACTGGGGCGTCCAATGTATGGGAATGTGCAGACAATAAAAATCAATGTGCAAAATAATAAATAAAATCGCGACGCTTAAAAAAAAATTTTTGCTATACGCCCGCAAAAAAAAATAAATACCACCATAACCTAAAACGTATAATACGCTCACAATGATCGACAGTCCCGCATAAAAATCTTGTGCCCCAAATAATTTAAAGATTCCCGCCACAAAATAAACATTAAAAAACCCATAGGAAACAACCACATCCGCTAAAATATCTTTACCAAGCATCACATCATTGACCGCCCCCAAAAATGCCGAGTAATCAAAATAAGCGGGGTCGTTTTTGAAGACAAAACCGGTTAGGTAAATAAGGATAATAAAATCGGCCAGCCATCGTAAGTATTTGGATATTTCTCCTCTCTCCTCCCTCACCCCTGCCTGTCCGGCAGGCAGACCTTGATGGGAGGGGTTAGGGGAGGATGAATAAAAATATTGATAAAGCACACCCACCGTAAAAATCGTCACGCACCCCATGAAATACAAAAAAATACTATTGGTTATAGCCGCCGTGTAGCGGTGTAGCGGCAACAGGTCATTGTATTTTTCTATGCTCGGGAAGCCCAAATGTTTTATGAAGGGAAAAAGAGCCGCAAAGACTAAAATCCCGACGGCTAAAGTGGATAAAAATTCGATGAACGGCCTGACGGCCTCATTTTTTTTGTCGGCATTCATTTAAATCTTCCACCAAATCAAAGCGGGACAATTTCTCCAACTCCTCTATTTGTTGCTGGAAACCGTTCCATTCTTTCTGAAGACAATAAATACGGCCGAGATTATAATACGCCTCGGCAAAACCGACATACACTAAGGGTATCATCGAACGCTGGGAACAAGAGATTTCTCTGTCATACTGGCCACGGCTTTTATCTAAAAGCCCCGCCTTAAAAACAAAACTGTATCTTGGCTCGAGAAGTATGGCCCGTTGATAGTAAGCTTTCGCTTGATTAAAGTCATTCATCCTTTGATAGCTCACTGCGAGATTATATAGACCTTTGGCATAGTTTGGTGAGATATGGACCGCTCGCAGGAGATATTCAATAGACTTGGCATACTGACCGATGTGACCATAGGCAACTCCCAGGCTCCCGTAGGTTTTAACATCCGCGTTTTTGGTCTCAATGGTTTCTAAACAAATCCCTATCTCCGGCGCATAATTGGATCGGTCAATCTCAAAACTGCCCAAGATATAACGGCTTGTTTCCAAACCCGGATGCACGGCAAAAAATTTCTGATAAGCAGAAACCGCCCGCGCGTACTGTTTTTTATGCCAATAACAAACACCCGCGTTAAAGTGAGCCTCCGGATAATACGGATCAAGGTTGATCACCTTTAAAAAATTTTCCAGGGCTCTGTCAAATTTCCCGACGTTGGCTAAAACCACGCCTAACCGGAAATAACCTTCCTTGTCATCCGGATCAAAGACAAAACCGCTTTCACAAAATTTCTGCGCCGGTTCATGCTGGCCCAAGCTATCTAAAACCAATCCAATGCCCGAATGGACGCGCGCGTTATCAGAAGAAATCCGATAGGCTTTCTGATAAACCTCAAGGGCTTCGGGATATTTACCTTGAGCAAAATAAGCCTCGGCCTCTGTCAGATAATCCTTGACTGTTTTGGTGATTGCCGGGGAGGAAATGACTTCACGCGTGCAGATAAAAAGGAAAAAAATGCTAATAAGGACAAAAAAAATTTTCATTCAGTAAAAAAAATTATTTCGGGCTGGTGACATCTTTATGCCGAACGACGTTCTTGACAATGAAGCGCGGCCGGCCCTTGACTTCTTCGAAGATCCGTCCCAGATATTCAGCAATCACACTTAAGCACAACAATTGAATCCCACCGATAAACAAGGTCAGAGTTAATTGCGTCATAAAACCAGATGGCGCGCCAATGCGAAAATAAAAAATTAAATAAAAAAGAATAGCAATGGCATTGACCACCACCATAAAACCAGCTAAATAGGAAATCCATTCCAACGGCATGTACGATAAAGAGAAGATCCCCCGTTTAGCCCAGCGGACATTATCCAGCAAACTATTCGTCGATTCCCCGGAAAATCTTTCCTGACGCACATAAGGCACGCCGATTTGTTTAAAGCCCACCCACGCCCTCATGCCGCGCAAAAAACGGTCGCGTTCCGGCATATTCGCGAGGATATCGGCGACTTTTCTATCCATCAACGAAAAATCTCCGGCGTCAAGCGGCACCTGCACGTACGACATGGCCTTGTAAATCCGGTAAAAAATTTTATAGGCCGCCTGCATGAGAAAGCTGGCCTGACGCCGTTCGCGGATACCATAAACGACGTCGTAACCTTTGAGCCATTCTTCCACAAATTTTGGGATCAATTCCGGAGGGTCCTGCAGGTCGCCGTCCATAATGACAACACCGTCCGTTTTCGACTGCAGGATGCCGCTGGTAAAGACATTCTGTGAACCAAAATTACGGGAATGGGTAACGACGGTTAAACGCGGCTCTTTTTTGAAAACTTCCATCAAAACCTCAGCGGCATGATCGGGGCTGGCGTCATTGACATAAATGATTTCGTAATTCGGGGTGACTTCCTTCATGATCGCATGAATGCGTTTGAGCATTTCATGAACAGTCCCAGCGTCATTGTAACAGGCCACCACAATGGCAATAGAACGGTTGGTCAACACAATTGCCACTCCTTGATGGTGCTTTGAATCGTATAAGTAATTTGATCGCTGGTCAAACCGCAGATCTTACGCAGGTATTCGTGGCTGCCCACTTCATGAACAGTATAGTCCGGCGCGGCGATACATTTGAGTTTTGCTTGCTTGATATCCATTCGTACCATAAATTCCGAAACGGCACTGCCCAAACCACCCAGAATACTGTGTTCTTCAAGGGTGAACACGGCGGGAAATTTTTCCAGGCATTCCTTGAGCATTTGTTCATCCAAAGGTTTGACCGTGTGTAGACTTATCACTCGCACTGATAATCCCGAAGCACAAAACGCATCCGCCACTTTCAAAGAAATCTCCAACATGTTACCGGTGCTGATAAGCGCAATCTCCTTGCCTTCCCGAAGAACGATCCCTTTGCCGATCTTAAAGTCTAAATTATTTTGATGGATGACCCGTTCATTGCTGCGCCCGAGGCGAAGATAGACTGGACCTTCATAATTTAACGCGGCCTCAGTCGCACAGGCGGCTTCAACCGGATCTCCTGGGCAAACCACGGTCATTTCGGGCAATACCCTCATGATGGCGATATCGGTCAAGGCATGATGCGTGGGACCATTATTGCCGTAGCTGTAGCCGCCACCAACGCTGACAATCTTCACGTTGGCTTTATGAAAACAAATGTCATTACGAATCTGTTCATAACAACGCATCGTGGCAAATGGCGCGATCGAATACATAAACGGCCGCTTGCCTTCCAAGGCTAGCCCGGCGGCAATGCCGGCCATATTCGCTTCAGCCACGCCGATATTCAAAAATTGTTCTGGATAAAGATCCCGGAACTGATCCAACACTTTGAATCCCAAGTCGCCGGTTAAAAGCATGAGACTTTTATCTTTTTCGGCTAACTCAATCAGTCTTTTGACAAAAGCATTTCTCATGAGAGTTTCAACTGCGCTAACGCTTGTTTCACCTGTTCATCGCTTGGGATTTGATAATGCCAGAGAAGGTCGTCTTCCATAAAAGAAACCCCTTTGCCTAAAACCGTGTGGGCGATGACCAGACTCGGCTTTCCTTTCACAAACGGGATCCGCCCTAAGGCCGTAATAATATTTTCAATATTGTGTCCGTCCACTTCCTCAACAGCCCAACCAAAGGCCTTCCACTTTTCGGACAAAGGTTCAATGGCATTGACCTCCGGAGATCTTCCCATGGCCTGCATTTTATTGAAATCAATGATCGCGACAAGATTATCTAATTTCCGATGAGCGGCGTACATCATCGCCTCCCAGACCGAACCTTCATTGCATTCGCCGTCGCTTAAGACAACAAAAATTCTCGCGGGACTCTGATCCAACTTTTTGGCGATGGCCATGCCTAATCCCACCGAAAGTCCATGCCCTAAGGAACCCATAGTTACTTTAATGCCCGGGACCGCTCCGTGATCCGGATGTTCCCCCAACCGTCCGCCGTCCACGGCATATTCTTTCAATAAAGAAACGTCAAAAAATCCACGCTCGGCTAAAGTCGCGAACCAAGCCATGACACCATGGCCTTTACTCAAAATAAACCGGTCATGATCCGACTCATCCCATTTCTGGGGGTGAGTTTTCATGATACGAAAATACAAAGCGCATAAAATATCCACGCAGGAAAGCGCTGAACCGACATGCGAGGTCTTTCCTTCCGCGGCCATCTGCACCACGTGCCGGCGGATGATGGTCGCCTTTCGTTTTACTTCAGTTGGGTCGTATTGTACTTTATCCATCTTTAAGAATGCCTCAACTCAAAAGCCACGATGCCCCCGGGGGTCACTTCTCGCGGAACAAAACTAAATTCTTTCTGCAATCTGAAAACCACGCGCGCCTGAAGGTCGGAATAATCTTTCGAAACAAAGATAATATCCCCCTCTTGAAGGGAATACGCAAAATTCAAAACACGCTCCTGTTCGGACTTTAAAAGATTCGCCTGCAAAGCATAGTTAAAAGGAAAGACATGAGTCTTTTTCGTCAGCATCAAGACTTCCGTGGTGTCATCCGCCGAAATAAAAATTGCTATCCGAGATTTGTCACCGGCAAATCTTTCGACTAAATCAACAGCTTCGGCGACCTTATGATCCGTTGGTTTTCTTTGCAGAAAAGATTCAAGATGTTCAGGAAACCCGGCATAATTCGCCAACTTCGTCTGGATTTTCGCGGCCGTTGGCGGCAGGACATTTAGAAAAAGAAAAAATGCCGCGAGGTAACAACCATAAACAAATAGAGAATAAAATTTTGTCGGCAATCTTTCCCCCTGCCGGCTGCCATAAATCAACCAAAAGGCCGCCAGGCAAATAACTGGAATACTGATATGAAAAAAGTTGTTCGGATGTGAGCGTCCCAAAAAATAAGTGAATTGTCCCACGGCCAGACCACATAAACCAGTGACTAGACTAAATTCGGGTGGATAGCGGTTCGATTCGGAAAAAACCATTTTAAAAAATATCGCCAGAAGAGATATCAACGGCACCACAATCAATATCAGCCATGGCGTCCACGGGGCAATCAGCATTCCGCCAAAACCAGCCGTTGAATACAAAAACAAATAATCCAAATAATAGGCCCAATGCGGCCATTGCCCTGAACGCGAATGGATATCCCAAGCCAGCCAGAAATGCGCACAAAAAGTTAAAACAACAACGCCACTCAAACGCTTCGCGATACTCGCCAGCAGCTGTCGAATATTGCTATAGCCGGCCGTCCATTCATAAACCACTATCGCCAAGTACGTGGCTATCGTGTAAACAAACGTTTCAAAACTCCAAACCGAGGCCACGGCCACCACGGCCGCTTCTATGGCAAAAGAAACTTGACGCGACCGGGGCTGGGTGCCACGCAATATCGCCGACAATAAAATAAAATACGGCAAACCAAACCGTAAGGCGCCAATGGAAGGATAAGCCGCCGCCTCCCCTACGGTGGCCAAAAAATTCATTGTCAAAACAATCAAAAAGGTGAAGATGGCCAAAGGCACGGATTTGAGCAGATACCGCAATAAAACAAAAACTATGATATACAATCCCAGGTAAGTCATGGTCACCAAAAAATTAAATCCCTGATAAGAAAATGGCAGCCACGCGAAAATCCATTTGAGGAAATAAATAATCCCGACTCCGTACTGGCAATTGATGTCTACCAAAGGAGCCTTACCGTTCATCAAATCCACTACCGGCCCCAGCAGATGGTTCTGGTGATGCCGGTCATAGGTAAAACCCGGGTCAAAAACCAGAAAGACCGTCAGAAAAATGAGCCCGCTATAAATAACCGTCATCCCTTTCCGATCGGGATGCCAGTTCAGGATGTACTTGTGAAAAATGGATACAAAAGCCAGCAGACCGGCCAACAGAACAAAATAAAATTTTTCAAAACGAAAGCCGCTGAAATTCATTCCCAAAAGCCCGAGGCCGATAAAAAGCGCCAGGTACAATATATCCGATAACTTCCCTGAAGTATAGTCTGTTTTCAAGAAAATTCCTCCCGCAAGTCTCATGGTTCCTAAAACCAATCCATTAACCACCCAAAATAAACCGGCTATCGTCTGCCAGCAAGGGAAAGATAATTCCCCAACTCTAAACTCCCCTGTCTGCCAGGAAGGGATCTGTTGATCCAGGGCCTTTAAAATACACGGCGCTGAATAACAACTAGTCTCCAGGCTCAATAATCTCAGGCTCCAGATGGCAATAACCCAAAACAGCAGATTCGCCAATAACAAAACCGGATAAAATAAACGCCGCCCAGCAAATGACCGTTGGCGTAAATATTCTAAACCAACCATAGACAAAATCGCTGAAACGGGAACGGTCAACCATCCGAGGACAAAGATGAAAAATTCCGCTCGTTCATTAATTCCCTGATTGACATGAATAAAAATGTTAAAAAATAAAAAATAACCGGCGGCAAGCACGGACAGACAAAAAAAGGCGAATCTATCGTCCTTATTTAATCCGGATAAAAGTGATTTAAGTTGAAACATGATTTTAACCGATTACTCACTCCCGGTGTGCGGCCCAAAAATATGATTACGCCGCACACCGGGTAGTGAGATCAAAGTTCTTCTTACTTCTGCTCCAGTTCAATCGCGTAAACCCCGTGAGGCGTCGTTTCGCGAACGGTAAAACGAAATTTTTCTTGAATACTTTTAACAATCTTCTGTTGAAATTCCGCTGCCTCTTTCGACAAGAAAAGATAATCCCCTATTTTCAAGGGAGATTGGAAGTCAAGAACCCGCCGACTGACAGTCGGAGAAATAGAGACGATAATAGGATAATTAAACGGGTAGAGATGAACCTTACGGCTGCGCATGAGCGTTTCGGTCGTATCATCCGGATCAATAAAAAGGGCGATGCGCGGTTTGTCCCTCGCGTATTTCTCAACCAGATATAAAGCATCGTCAACCTGAGGCGTGGTTGGGGGCTTAACAAAGTTTTCCTTAATTTGAGAATATTGCGGTAGCCGTATTCTAAGTTTCTCAACCATCTTGGGGGTGAGGCTAAACACCATGAAGAAAAAAGCGACATAACAGCAAAATGTCGCGGCCAGGGAAAACTGTTTCAATTCCCGCGCGTCCATCCTTGCCAAAGACACGAACATGTAGGCGACCAGACACAGAACCGGAACGCTGACATGGAAAAGATTATTCACATGAGACCGCCCAACAAAATAGGTGTACTCGATGATGGCTAACCCGGTAAATCCGGCGAGAATTATTAACTGTGGATTCACTTGCTGACCGTCTTCTTTCCCGTCATTGCGAGTCCCGCCAAAGGCGGGGCGAAGCAATCTCTGCAGAAGGGATTGCTTCGTCCCTTGCACCATTTGGTGCATGGTCCTCGCAATGACACAATCCAAAACATGAAAAATCAGAACCATCAAAACCCCCAAAGGGATAACCACGAAGAGTATCCACGGACTCCAGAAACCAATCGCCATCCCTCCCCACCCCCCGACTGAATAAAGAAAAATATAATCCATATAATAATTCCAATGGGGCCACTGCCCCGAGCGCGCAAACACGCTGAGACCAAACAACAGCTGGGCCACGAGAATAAAAGGCACCAGCCAAAGGAGGCCGGTCGCTGTTCTTTTCAGACATCCAAAAAAATTATTTGTCTTCCCGCAGCTTTCATAAAGCACCATGCAGCTGTAAACAACAAAGGTATACACAAAAGTCTCAAAACTCCAGATGGAGGCTAAGCCCACGGTCAATCCCGCCAACCACTGAAAAATTTTTAATAAACGCGGATACTGGAATCGCCCGATGGCGAACAAAAGCAAAAAATATGGCAAAGCAAATCGCAACGGACCTAAAGACGGAAAGGCGACAATCTCTCCGCCTAACGTGGCAAAAAAATTCACCAAGATAATCACCCCGATAGAAATCATGGCCACGACAGAAGAATTCAACAAAAACCTCAGGATCCCATAAATAATGATAAAGTAAACCATCGCGACCGCCATATTGATCAGCGTTAATCCCGAATAAGACAATGGCACCACTGTGAAAAGTATTTTCAAAAAATACGTCGCCCACACGCCGTACTGCGAATTGATATCGACCAAAAGTGATTTGCCTCCGAGCATATCGCAGACCGGATCCAAATAGGGATTTTGATGCGCCCGATTTATGGAAAAGGCCGGGTCAAAGACAAAAAAACAGGTCAACAAAATCGTGATGGCATTGAGGATCAGCTGAAAAATTTTGCCGGGCTTCAACTCAACCATTTTTTTGTGAAAGACAAACAAAAGCGAACAGACTAAAGCCAAAATAAGCAGACCAAAATTTTGTGTTTTAATGCTGCTAAAATTAAGCGCGGCCAGTCCCAAGACAAACGGTGTGGCCAGATAGCAAAAGTCACCAGCGGATCCTGCCCCCTGCCTAACCCTCCCCACGAGGGGGAGGGAATTTAAATCACATAATATTCCCCTCCCTTGATGGGAGGGGTCAGGGGAGGGTGAAAAACGAGATAAAAAATTTATCTGACAGAGTACTAAAATATTGAAGATTGGAAAAAGAATAGCGAGCGTTCGCGCTACCACCTGGGGAATCGTTTTGGCCAAAAATTTTCCGGTTTCCCAATCGGGAACTTGGGCGTTGAAAAGTTTGATGACACCTGGGATTGAATCGCAATATTGAAATGGCGAACTGAGGGCACGTAAAATAATAACCGCGATCAAAAAGTAAAGACTGTTCCCTAAGAGTAAAACGGGACAAAAATTCTGGCTTTCTGGAAAAAATTTATTTTGGAGCCAGACTACGGCCAAAGTCGTCACCACCGACAAAGCCGGCACCGCCAACCAACCCCAGATATAAATGAGCCATTCCTTATGTTCGGTTATTCCTCCGCGGGCGAAAAACCAAATCAAAAGAAACAAAAAATAAATGCCGTAAATAACGGAAAGGAGAACTAAAGGCAATATCTTGGATGTCTTATCGGTGTTCATCGGTTTATTATGAATTATTGACGTTTGTACAACTAATATGACAAATTCCGAGAAGACAAACATCGAGATACTGACTACCTCTGTTCTTATTACTACTACAGAAGTCAGTAAATCAGACGGGCGATAAGGCCCATATTGCCAACGGCCAGTCGAATCGGCAGGCCGCCTATCCACGACTTCCGGAATTGTTCAATCAGATTCTTTTTAAATTGTCTGGGCAAGGGGGCCAGTTTTAACCAATAGGCAAAGGGATAACGATTGACCACAGGAAAAACTTTAAGGACCACAAATTGATTATTGACGAATATCTTTTTGAATGTCTGTTTATTGTAAAGAAACGGATGTTCGATATCGATCATCGGACAATCCTGGCCCAAAAGCCGCGCGGGCAAAGAACCGATATCATGATTGATAAAAAATGCCACCCCATCGCGCTTAAGATATTTCCAGCAGTTCTTCAGGAATTCATTGGGCTGGCTGATATGATCGAAGACTTGAAAAACACAGATCATATCAAAAGAATTCTCCGGATAAAGTCCGGGACCAAACATCCCCGTATGAATACGCGATTTGAATTCACCGGCCCACTTGGCGGCGTGCTGGCTGGGCTCAACGCCAAAGACTTCCCTGACTCCAAGTTCCCGAGCCTTTTTTAAAAAAAATCCATTACCGCAGCCAATTTCCAATAATCTTATTTTTTCTTTTGAAGTAGAAACATGCTCTAAGGCTTTCTTAAAATAATGCGCGTAAGTTTCCGCCGCGAACGCGGATTCACTTTCATAGGTAAAATGACTCCCCGCATAAAGCTTAGCGAGCTCTTGCTCATTGAGAACAGGATTGGACCTGATCAGCCCGCAGCGATGACAGCGGACAATGCGGTAATGCAGGCGATCCGGCAGGCGCCGGGCGGAAAAAACCTCATAACTTAAATCTTGGGGTTCAAAATTCGCATCATAAAGTTTATGGTCATGAATATCCGTTTCACATAACGCGCATTTCGTTTCGATAAAAATACTATCTCTCTCGCTCATCACTATTGTCCTAATTCACCGTCATTGCGAGGAGCTCTGATGATTCCAGGAAGGCGACGAAGCAATCTCAAAATGGATTGCTTCACCCCTTCGGGGTTCGCAATGACCTTTGTGTTTTATACTCATCATTTATGGGCCTCGGATACCGCTTTCGATTGACCTTAAACCATTCGATAGTCTTCGACAATCCTTCCTTGAGCGTCCGTTTGGCCTTCCAACCTAAGACCATCTTCGCCCTGGTCATGTCCGCCACCCAAACATTCGTGTCCCAAATTCTCGCCGGCATGCTTCCCCACTTGACCTGAACCTTGGCATTAGTTAACTGCAACACTTGCTGAACGATATCCTTAAGTTTACTTTGTAATCCCGTGCCGATATTGATGACCTCTCCGGAAAGCTGACGCAGGCGTTCGACGTTTAAATAAGCCTCACCGACATCCTCAATAAAAACGAAATCCCGCGCCGTCTCGGGAGAAACCATTTCCAAATCCTTTTTATCCAGGCATCGGGTGATGAGCGTTGGAATGAGTCGAGCGGCTTCTTCATAATAACCGTACACGGAAAATAAACGAAAAGTGACAATGGGCTTTTTGTGCGATCGGGCCACATGCTGGCAAAGCAATGTCTGAGCGGATTTCGCCACCGCGTAATAACTGTTGGGCTCCAGAAGATCCGTTTCTCTCATCGGGGAAGTTTTAAAACCGTATTCCGAAGAACTCCCAGTGTTGATAAATACCCGGTAATCGACCTCGGCGCAGGCATTAAGTAAATTCCATGTCCCAAAAACATTGGTAGCAATAATCTTCTCGGCATTGTCCTGGGTCGAATAGGCGCCGTGCGTGGCAAGATGATAAATCACCGTCGGTTTGATCTGTTTGACCGCTGGGGTGACAAAATTTTTATCGGTGAGGTCACCTTTAAAGACATTCATTTTCTTTTCAATGTTTTCCAGCCGCCAGAGATTGGAATCGGCTTTCACAAAAACGTTGACGTTTTCGCCTTGTTCCACCAATCGCCGCGCCAGATAGGAACCGACAAATCCCGCCGCGCCGGTGATCAAAAATGAATCTTTTTTTGCCATAGATTACATTTAATCCTTTCGCCTTAACGCCACCAGATATTCTCCGACCTCGGCTGGCTCATATTTCTCCTGAAAATACATAACGATCATCTTCAGTACCTCAAACCGCGCGTAATAAATCTGCGGCAAACCGCCTAAAAATTTTTTTTCGATAAAAACGTAACGGGGTTTCTTGGTTTCCAAATCATCCATGGTTTTTTTCAGGCGCCCTCGGGTAAATAGAGTTGTGCCGCCGAAATCACGCAAGTGAAAGGTACGCGAAAACAAAAGCGGAAAATAATACAAAAATGGCCGTCTATCGGCCTTCATCAAGATCGCCGTCTCCAGACTACTGACTAAACATACCTTCTGATCCGGTTCGGTTAATCGCCTGATTAGGTCAATATCTCTATCTGCCGGCGACTGCTCGTTCCTTTTTTGCTTTTCGGCCGCGAAGGATTTCCCGGGAAGGCTCAGACAATTCGGATATTGAATAAAAGCCCGCGTGGTCCACAATCCCACTATGCCCCAAACGCCCAAAACCAAAACAGCATATTTCCATTGCGGATGGCTGAGATGTCCCCTGACGATATTCAACCAAAAACAAAAAAGTAATAGACACGGAATACAAACAACCGGAATGCTGTCCGGGGATGATCTGGCAATATAATAATGAAAAATGCCCAGTCCGTAAATCGCAATCACGCCGGCCAAAAGATTCTCTGCGCCCCACTTCTCCCGCCAGCACATGACGCCCACAAAAATAACCGTAAACAAGTAAACAAAACACATCCCCGCGCCCATAAAAAAGTTCAAAAACTTTCCCTCGGACGCGAAAGAATTTATCGGGAGTGCCCCCCATCCGCCTTTAAACAGCCGGACGAAATCCATTAAATTATTCCAGAAGCCAGCCGTTAAAAGATGATAGCCGACAAAGACCCCAAATAAAAAAACCGCACTGACCAAAGGCAAGATAAAATACCCGCAACTGACCAGACACGGATTCTTGGAAAAGTAGATTCGCCGTATCGCCGGCAAAGTCAGAAGCAAAAACAGATACCCGTAATACGTCATCGTCAAATAAACGCCACTATCCGTCAGATAAAATACAGCCACGCCGCATAACACCCCGGCCAAAATAAGATATGCGGTTGAAAGTTTTCTTAAATGCAACAGAATTAAAATAAAGAATGGAATGTCAAAAAAATATCTGACCACCGTGGTGCTGGGATAACGCCAGGTGATCGGATCTGCTGAACTGTTATTAAACATCTGAAATTTTAAAATAAGCAATAGACCTAAAAAAGCTACGGCGATATTCTTAAACCATAACCGCAAAAATGTATAACTGAGTATAAGATAAACAATCGATAGTCCCAAGAATACCAAAAGAATATTCTCGTAACTAACCCCGCCGATGAGACGGCTCATTGTCGCGGCGACCATCGGCATCCCGAAACCATACTGGCTGTAAGAATCGACGTTAAAGATATTTCCCTTGCCCCAAGCCCAGGCCGGCGAAGCCACAAAAGTGTCGAAGTGATGGAACATATCCTGGCCGAAAATTTGCGCGATGACTCCCTCTCTATCTGGAATGAAGACAGCAAAAACAATCAATACGAAAATAAAAAAATCAAAAGTCACCATTCCAATTTTATGACATGCGCTTAACGGAGCTGGCTTTTGGATGTGTCCCGCGCGCAGTTCGTCGGAGTCCTGTCCCAAAGGTACCGGACGAGTCGCTGTTTGCCCGCCCGGGCTTATTGCCTTAGCGGGCCAGGGAGCATGGGACATCTCCCAAAACCAAAGAGTTTGCTTCCAGAATAATTTTGATAAACACGCCATGGCTAAGGATGAATACAAAAGCACGCGCATGCCAACGGACTCGCCTTCGACCACCAATTTAAAAGCGACAAAACCCAAAAGACTCGTCAAAACTATTTCCATCCCCAAAAATTTTAAAAGAGAGTCGCTCCAATCGCGACTTTGCAATCGTCCACGAAATTTATAAACCAGACCGGCTTGCAGGCCAACGACAAGGATGACAAGAATCTGATAGAACAATGGCTCCCGCTCCGGACGAACTCCGGAGACCCAATCCGGGAAAAAGGTACTGGTTAATTCTGAAGCGAGTGGAACTCTTTGGAAGACTAAAACGATAACAGCTAAAAGCTGAAAGGCGACAAGAAGGGAAACGCAGGACAGCCAAAAAAGATTAACGGCCTCTTCATCAAATATTTTTCTCATGAACCCATCTCGATAATGATCCGGCCGGCATCGCCCTGCTCCAAAAGACGAAAAGCCTCATTAATTTCATCTAATTTGAATCGGTGCGTGATGAGTTTGTCTAATTCTAATTGGCCGCGCAAAAAAGCCCGCGCATATTTCGGGAAATCTCTTTGCGGAACCGTCTCGCCACCCCACGTCCCAACGATTCTTTTGCCCTTAATCAGTTCAAAGGGATGCAAGGAAATCTTTTCATCTTTACCTAAATTCCCGGCGATAACCAGCGTTCCCTGATAATTGATTGCTTCAAAAGCCATTTCCATCGCCGACTTTTTACCCGAAGCGTCAATCGCATAATCCACGCCTCCCGGCGCGATACGATGAACTTGTTCCAAAGGATCAATGCTGTTGGCATCAATGGCGTGGGTAGCGCCAAGGCTTTTGGCAAAATCGAGTTTTTTTTCCAAAACATCGACCGCGATAATCTTTTTACAGCCTCTCATTTTCGCGGCCAGAATAGCGCTCGAACCAATTCCACCGACACCGAAGACCGCGATCGAACTTCCTCTCTTCGCAGCTAACGTGTTGTTAACAATCCCTGCGCCCGTGGCGATGGCACAGCCGATGACCGCGGCTTTGTCCGGTGGAATTTGCCGCGAAATCTTGGTCACGCGATTTTCCGAGACAATCGAGTACTCGCTAAACGTAGTCACAGCTCCAGCATTGATCGTGGTCCCGCCCGCTTTGTATTGAGTCCCCCCGGCCTCAAGGCCGCTGCCTTTAATCCACGACAAAATAACATAATCGCCCTTCTTAACTTTAGTCACCCCGGCGCCGGTTTTTTGGACGATCCCGGCGGCTTCGTGTCCGAGCATATGCGGCAAAAATTTGTCCGGTCCTTTAAGGCCAATCATTTCATTATATTGCGCGCGGCAAATGCCGCTCGCGAAAATCTTGATAAGGACTTGGCCCTTTTTTAGGGAAGGAATTTCGACTTCTTCAATAATCAAAGAAGAATGTAGTTGATAAAGGATGGCGGCTTTTGCTTTCATTTCTTCCTATAAATTATGTCTCGAAAGTCTGCAGCCACTCCCCGGCTCTTTTAACCCTGACACCTTCGAAAAAAAGTTCCCGTTTAAGATTTTTAATAAGAAGGATGGGTTGCATTTGATTAGGAAGAAGTCCGGTAAAATGTTTAAGCGCCAGCGCTTCTTCACCGGAAATCTTGGTTTCAATCAGCCACTCCGGTTTTCCATCGCGGACCGTTAAAAAGTCCACTTCTCTTTTTTCTTTGTCTCGTAAATAATGTAGCGCGCACCTTTCTCCCTGAGTGTCTTCTAAAAAATGGAGCCGTTTTAACAGAGCGCCCGCCACCGCATTTTCAAACCGCGCTCCCTCATCTTCTTTGATAAACCCCGTGTCATAAAAATAAATTTTAGGTTGTTTTAAGAGACTACGCGCGATATTGTGTGAATAAGGCGTCACCACAAAAAGGACATAGAGACTCTCGAGCATACCGATCCACTGTTTGATCGTGTGAGGAGAGACCTGCAAATCACGGGATAAGGATTCGTACGAGATTGTGCTGCCAACAGAATGCCGCAGCAATTCCACTAATGTTTCCAAGGTTCGAATATTCCGGACCGAGGCAATATCAAACAGATCCTCGTTGAGGATGCGATCAATATGAGAACGACGCCAGCGTTTAGCCTCTTCTTCGCTCCCCTTAAGAAACGGCTCCGGAAACCCTCCCAATTTCATAATCTTTTCTAAAACCTTATTGGGCGAATCGCTGCCTTTGGTCTCGGCTACAGAAAAAGGATGTAACCGAAAATGGTAAAACCGTCCGGCCAGCGAATCACCTCCTTTTCGGAAAGTATCGAGGCGGGAGGAACCGGTCACCAGAAGGCGGGGCCTTACCCCTTCGGTGTCATAAATTCCCTTAATCCAACTTTTCCATTTCTTTATCTTATGCAATTCATCAAAAATAACTAAATCACAATCCCGGCGCCAAGCCTGCTTTCCAATAAGGATACGATGCTCTCCGCTGTCCATATTAAAATATTCAGAACTATCCGGATAAAGGGCTTTGGCCAGCGTTGTTTTCCCCACCTGGCGGGGACCGCTTAACAGGACAATCTTCTCGTCCAAATCAGTCCTGATTTTCGTTTCCAGACTTCGCTTCATGATGATTATTATGTAGAATACTGCAGGAAAGTCAAGACTAAAATGAAGTTTGCTGCAGAAAAGTCGTTTAACACACGGCCTTTACTGACTTCTGTATTAGTAATAAGAACAGCGGTAGTTGGTATGTTAAGGTGTCCAGCTTTCCTGGATAGTATAAACTATCGGCATAAACCAAGGAGGAGAGCAATGACAACCTTCAACTATACACCTCAAGAGTTTGACATCTACATTGGCAATGATGTTGATCAAAAGGGCTGGCAGGAGCGCTGGGAGGAAACCGTTTTCTTTACTAAGGAATAAACCAAAAATAATCGCCGGTGTAGCCGACCGTTTTAAACAAGGCCTTCCATTCATCAACATACATATACGTCCGGGCAGTTAAGTTCCACATATCCATTCGCTCTTTTTCTTCCGGCGTTCGATAGGCGTCAACAGTGATAAAAGAATACTTTCGGCTGACCCGCTGGATTTCCCGAAGGGCCTGTTTACATTCTTCCAAGGGAAGATTATGAATGGTGTTCACGGAGATGACCAAATCAAAGGATTTATCTGGGAATGGAAGTTTCTTAGCGTTGGCCACTTTCACAAAAGGTTTCATGTCTTCAATGGCATTGGCGATCGCGTATTCTGAGATGTCAATTCCAGCTATCTTAATACCAGGAATCAACTGAACGAAATCATACAGCATAAAACCCTTGGCACAACCGACATCCAAAACACTACTTTTCGCCGTCAGCCCATAATACTTCTGAAACACAGGAACCACCGGCTGCCAAAAACGAGGTTGATACGAAAATCCGCCGTATCCGTACTTTCGATCGCCGTCAAAGAATTCTTTTCCGAATTGCCTGGCGATGCGCTGGACTTCCGGCGTCTTTTCTTCCTGGCGCTCTTCTAAATTTCTTTTCGTGCGCGGATAATTTTCTAAGAGATTAATCTCAGGCATTTTGAGAATAAAATAACTTCGTTTGTGTTAGGTGTCTATTGATCATCCCCGACACTTAACACTTAACACTTGACACTTGACACTTGACACACCCGACATCTACCTTAAGTTCACCGCCCGCATCGTTTTGATATTGTAATAACGGATATCATTCAAGGCGTTGGGAACCCGGCCGGCATCAAAGGCCTGCCTTAAATCCTCAACCGCCTCTTCAACTGTGTGCCGCGGAACAAACCCCAATTCCCTTTTTATCTTTTCAGAAGAAATACAATACGAACGTTTATCGTCCGACTCCGTGATCTCAACCGTGAGATCATTTTTCCGAATGACCTTTTTTACCATGCCGGCGATATCTTTAAGTTTGTAATTTTGATAACCGACGTTAAAAATTTTGCCGGCAATCTTTTCTTTTGGATATTCCAAGGCCTGGACGTATAAATCGGCGATGTCTTCGATATGGATGTTGGGCCTTTTCTGCTCACCGCCGAAAACGGTGATCTTGCCTTTGTTAATGGCGTGATTGGTTAGAATGTTAACGGTTAAATCCAGCCTCAGCCGCGGGGAATATCCGCAGACCGTGGCCGGCCGCAAAACCAGAACGGTAAAATCATCCGATTGCTCTTTTAAGACATACTCTTCACACAAGGCCTTGTACTTGGAATAATCCGTCAAGGGTTCCAGGGATAATTCTTCCGTGACTTCCGATTCGTTTTTAACGCCGTAAACACTGGAACTCGAGGCAAAAATGAAACGTTTAACTTTATTTTGTTTGGCCAAATCCACCAGCGGCAAAAAGGCATCGTAGTTAATGGACTTCGCCAAAGTGGGATTCAATTCATAACTGGGGTCATTGGAAATGCACGCCAGATGGATCATGGCGTCGGTACCGGGGATTTCTTTTTGAAGTAATTTCTGGTCGCGGATATCGCCTTTGATTTCTTTTAATCGCAGATTATTTTTAACCGCCTTTAAAACGTCTTGACCATAGATGTACAAATCAATCACCTTCACCTGGTAACCGGCCTCTAAAAGCTTTGGGACCAAGACCGCCCCCACATAACCCGCCCCACCGGTGACCAAAACATTTTTCATAATAACCCCTCGCACAACGCGGCAATTTTTTCCGGCTCGATATAATCCATGCAAAATTTATCGTTTTTGCAGATGGGAAGAAAACAAGGCATATGCGGGCAACGCAAAGGCGACGGGACCACATGAACATTTTCAACCCCCTCCATGCGCCGATAATTCGTGGGTCCGTAAAGGGTGATGACTTTCTTGCCCAGTGCCTGGCCGATGGCTTGACCTAATGAATCTGAGGTGACAATCAATCGGCAGCTGTCGATCCAATCGATGTATTTTAAAATATTCTTGTGTCCTCTTTGCCAGCTAACGGAAAAATCTTTTCCTAATATTTTCTCCAGGGCCTGCCACTTTTCCATCGGCCAGGCCTTCGTCGGCCATTTGGTCCCCACCTCATAATTAAACCCAACATCGTATTTCACTTCCCGGGGGAGACGTCGCTCTAAAATAAGTCCCTGTCCCTGCCATTTCTCACCGACCGTCTCATATAGGATTTCGATGGCTGTCTTGTGAATATCTTTGTGATTTTCCTGTCCCGACAATAAATATTGCGTAGAACGAGTGTGCGTGGCGATATCGTGGATTTTTTGGCTAAAATAAAACCCGTAACGCTTTTTGGTGCGCACTTGACTTAGATAAGTACAAATGCCGATATCTTTTTCTAGATTAACCAAAACATCAAATCGTCTACCGGCTATTTTCTCAAAAGCCGGCGGCCCAAAGATCAGGAGTTCTTTGATATATGAATTACTTTCTAACATCTGCCGGGCAGCCCACGATGTTACCCAAGTCACCTCGTCATTCTTATACAGATGCAATAAAGCCGTGCACAAAAGGACATCTCCCAAACTAACGGTGGTGGAAATGCCTCTATCAAGAAATTCGGAGAACCCGGTCTTAATGATCAGGATTTTGCGGGGGTTTTTCATCCGGAAAAAGGATATCGACCGACGTGTAGCCATCCTGCTGGAGATGGTTGGTTTTGATCTTCACATCGCAGGGAATACAGGTTCCGTAAAAAGCGCAATTCCTGTAGCGATGTTCCAGCTTTAAATCAGGATCCATGAGATTACCCAACACCATATCGCGGCGGCGGGCATAGAGGTCGGAATGGCAGCGGTAAATCATCCCATCGGGGCCAATCGGGTAAACGGTATTCTTGCATTTGACGTTTTCCCTTAAGGAGCGGCCCACGCAGGCGTCCTCATATTTATAGCGGGCGTACGTTTTGCCCTTCCATTCCCCTAAAAAGGCCTTAGTGCGAAATTCAACGCCTTCTTTAGCGGCGTACTCGCGGATCTCGGCAATCAATTCCGGATAATCAGGATGTTCAATATGAAATAATCCAATGCTTAAGAATTCCTGCAGGACTTTGATGCGTTCAATCAATTTTTTGTAGTCATTCTGGCCCTTATGGAAACTGACCCGGATTCGCGGGTAAGGGGCGTCGCGCTTGTTCCAATCCAAGGTTTTTAATTTCCTGAATCGCCCAGCGGTAACATTCGGCGGCAGGGCTGTTAGGATGTCGATTTTGTGTCGCACATTTTCCAAAATTTCCCAAATCCCTTTATGGATAAACGGTTCCCCACCCTGAAATGTTAAAGGAATACCGGGGGGAAGTTCCAATCGGTTTAAAGCCTCAATCCATTCTTCGGCTTCCAGCTCGCGGAATTCTTTGACATTGATAAATTGTTCATTGTAATTGGTAATGCAATAAGCGCAGGAAAGAAAACAACGGTTGGTCAGATAAATGCCTAAATAGTCGGTATCAACAGGGACAATGACTTTGGGGAGTTTTGTTTCGACTTGGATCATAACCAAAAAGATTCTACACTATGCCTCTTGGCAAATCAATGCTTACGTTAGGAATTTTTGGAATTTTATGCGTCAATGAAGTTATTCAATGTCAGAGAAATAATCAATTTAGAGCCGAGATAAGGTTGGGAGAGTATTTCGGGCGAGTTCCGCAGAGTCCCGCAAAAGCAGGACGATCGGCTGTCTGAGCCATGAAATACTCTCCCAACCTTTTAATCATTAATGAACATTCTTCAAATTTAACTTCTCGAATCATGCCTGACAATGCGCCGGCCCAGGACAATGGCGGTCCCCAAATAAAACACAGTAAAATAAATCGCCCAAACCTTAAGATACAAATAAAAATTCCCGGCTAAGGCAAAACCCAGCAATAAAACCGCCTCCAACATTTCATAGGCATAGAATTGTTTGGCCAACAGGTGAACCGGCGAACGGCTTATCCTTTCTGTCTCCTGTTTAGCAAAAGAAAATTCTCCGAAACGCTGGGTGATGATGATATAAGTCAGAATCGTCGAAATGATCACAAAACCGAAGATAAAAACTTTCGGGTCCTTAAAATCGCGGAAAATCGCCATGACCATGGGCGGATAGATGAAAAGATATTTGATATAGTCAAAATTATAATCCAACCAAACGCCGATGTTCGAGGTCTTTCCGGTGACCCGGGCCAATTTACCGTCCGCGCAATCCATCACCAACCCTAAGTTGAAAAGAATCGCGCCAAGGATATTGACACCATAGCTGCCTTGCCAAAAACACAATCCCGCCGCCAAATAAAAAAGAAATCCTAAAACCGTGACTTGGTTGGGCGTGACGTTTAGCTTTTTAAATATTTCCACAAAAACTAAACTCATCTGCCAGAACAAGGCATACAAAATACCGTTTCGGTCTTTCTTCGTCATTTTGGAATTCTCATCCACCACGTTTCGAATGAACATCTTGCCCCCTTTTATTTTCGAATCAACCCCTGAGTCAAAAAATAATAAACAAACTTAACAAAAAGAAAAACACTCAACAAAACCCTGGTTTTAAAATTGTCCGATCCGCGCCCGCAAAATTCAGAGCATCTGATTTTAAACACATTAAAGTCATAAAAATTATCCAAAATGCTAAACCACTCTTTACGGTGAAAAGTTTCCAATTCATATAAACTCGCGCCCGCGGAATTTTCTATCGGACTTTGATAGTAATCATCGGCGCAGTTTTTGATGAGATTCATATTGTTTATCAAAAGCGCCGAATGCCCGCACCAAAGCCGCGGATTAAAATCCGTTACTTTAAAGATGTTGGCATTACGATCAAAGATGAATTGTATCTCGGCGATACCGCGGCAATCCAGCTGTTTGACGATGGAATCCCCCACTAATTTGATGGACGGATGGGCAATGATTTCTAAATTGCTGACGCGGCCATTTTTATTCGGGAATTTCCTTTTGTGCCGGGCAACGGTGGAAGAGATCTCCCCAGTTGGGCTGCGATATCCCCACCAGCTGTACTCATCGCCCATGTTAAACTCAAGGATTTCCTGACAAATCCAACGCTCAGGATTCACTAATTCCAACTTTTTAAAATCGGAGGCGTTACGAATAATTTTAATCTTACGCCCATCGCCGGCATTTGCCCCAGAGCTAAGGTCCCGAAAAGCAGGCTTAATTAAAAAAGGCAATCTGTCTTCACTGGCCTCGGATAAGGGCCATGACAATGGATGAGCGACGGATATTTGCCCAAGCAGGCTATACAATGAGATTTTGTCATAAAAGTCCTCAACCTTTTCTGTCAGTGCCGTGCAGTACTGCGACAAAACCACCTGATGTTTAATCCAAAAGAAAACGGCTTCATCATTGCATAACAATGTCAGTATTCTTTTAGAAGAGTCAAAACGTTTTAAAAATGCCGTTAGCCCTTGTAGATATTTATCCGAATCCCAAGGAAACACGGAAAATCCCTTAACATGAATTTTATCGCTAAATTTAACAAAATTATTCGCTGCCTCCGAAAAGAAACAAACAATCTTGTAACCCGTACCTTCCAGAGCGGCGGCGGCGCTATACGCGACCTCATTGGTGCCGAATAAAATCAAAATATATTTCTCAGGCATCATGCGCTCTAATCAAGACGTTATCTCTTCGATCTTGGCTTTTAATCCCTGGGAGCTGACAGTTTGAGTGTAAGGAAAATAAACCACCTCGCAGGAAACCGGCGGATACTTCCCCTTCCAATCATCACCGACGGTGATCGCGTCAATATGGTATTGATCGACGATTTTCTGTTTGTTTTTGTCCGTCTGCGCAATAACCTCATCAACGTATTTTATCGAACGGACGATTTCAACGCGCTCGGCAAAAGAAAAGACGGGACGTTTATCCTTTTCTTTTTCCATAAGTTCATCGGTGGAAACGCCGACCAAAAGATAATCACAGATCTCTTTTGACTTTTTTAAAATGTTTAAGTGTCCCGTGTGAAACAAATCAAAACACCCCGTCGTGTAAACACGTTTGTATCGTTTGCTAATTTGGGAAATCCCACTAAACTTTTCAACCAATACATCTCTCAATTTTAAAAACTCTCCCGACTCCATCTCATTGACCTTATTTAATGTCGGCATGTTCGGCCAGTCGAAATCCTGGAATTCTTTTCCCTGGAATTGAATGGGCTGGCTGTATCGTGGGATGATGTGCTGATGCACCTGCGGGTCGACCATCATCAGCATCAAATAATTGATTTTGTCGTATTGAAAAACTTGTGAAAGATTTTTCTCAATCTCCGGAATGATACCCGAATACTCCTGAAAGCTCGCTGAAGAAATTTCGGAAAACTTTGTCACATCTTCTTTCGAAATCAAAACCAACGCCCCTAAAGTCACCTGCTTGGGCCGTAAGAGCAGATACCAATACTTATATTCTTTAATCTTCGTGCCTGGAAAGCCGAATTTTTCTAAAATTTTGCCTATGGTCATGATATTCACCTTTCATCCCTACTTTGCAATCTCCTGAGCTTTTACTAAAAACTTTTCGACCGCACTGTTCACATCGAAAATCTTCAACGCCGATTCAATTCCCTCTTTAAAACTATTTTTGTCCATGCCAGCCATTGTTGTAATGGCCGCCGACAAATCCGGGACATCTTCCGGCATAACCGCCAGGCCAATCCTAAATTTATCGGACAACTCCCCCATGTCACCCACGCGGCTGACGATCACCGGACACTTCGATTGAAGCGCGTCGGATAAAACAATCGGAATAGATTCGTTGCGTGACGGGATCACGCAACAATGGGCTATCGACAAAAAATCGGAAACAGTCTGGCTATCGGCTTTCCCCCGTAAAAAAATAAAATCTTTCGCGTGATGATCCTCAATCAACCGGCGGTAATTTTTTCCCTGCGAGCCAATCCCATAAATCAACAAAATAGCGTTATGCGGTCGCGCCTGGGCAAAGGCTTTAATAAGAATATCCACACCTTTAACCTTTTCCCAACGGCCGACAAAGAAAAAAACCTCTTTACCGACGATTTGAGAATCATCAATTTTCCGAGGGGCGGACAGGATTCGAACGGTGGGAAGAAAATCACAAGGTCGGCCGCACAGCCGGGTGACTTCACGGCCCAGTTCATATCCGTCGGCGTAAAGATAATCGGAGTCCCTTAAAACACCGCAGACGATATTTTTGACAATCGGCATTCGCCCGGCTTGCCAGATATCTGAACCCAAGGCCCAGGTGATAAAGGGAATCTTGTATTTTCGTTTCGCTTCCTTTAACCAAAGACCACTTGGGATAGCCCAAAGCGCCAGAGCGACATCAAATGATCTATGCGTGATAAATTCATCAAGGAGCCGATTGGCTTGATTGTGCATTCGAATCAAAGCGGGGATTTTTGTCGGCGACGACAAATTCAGTCCTTCATCTTTCAAAAAAACTCCACGCGCGGGAATGCGTTTTATTTCAATTACGCCTTCGTCAACCCAGCCAGTAAATCTTTCAGGAGCGGCCACCGTAACCTTGTGTCCTTTCTCTTTTAAACAAAGGGCAAAATAATATCCAAACTGCGGGACCCAGTCTTGTGTTGAAGCCGGGAAAGAATTACTGACGATTAAAATATTCATGAACCAGATCCACGACCCTGTCCTGATCGGAGGCCTTTAATTCATAATACAAAGGCAGGCGAAGCAAGCGGTCCGCCACCGATTCAGTCACGGGTAGTTTCCAACGATTGATTTCCAATTTTTGAGCCATCGGCGATTGATGTAAAGGCACATAATGAAAGACACTCGAAACGCCTCGGGCTTTAAGATAAAGTGACAGCTGACGGCAATCGCGCGGGGAATTTAGCAGGATATAAAACATATGCCCGTTGTGCCAGCAGTCTTTGGGAATGGTCGGCAGTTTTATTCTCCCCTTTTTCATTAAAGGTAAAAATCCCGCGTAATATCCTTTCCAGATCGCCAAACGTTTATTCGTAATGGCGCGGGCTTTTTCGAGCTGTCCGAAAAGAAACGCCGCCACAATGTCCGACGGCAAGTAACTGCTGCCTAAATCAACCCAGGTGTATTTATCAACATTCCCTCGGTAAAATTCTTTACGGTTGGTCCCTTTTTCAATGATGATTTCAGCGCGCTTGATGAATTTCGGATTGTTGATGGCCAAAGCCCCGCCTTCGCCACAGGTATAATTTTTAGTCTCATGAAAACTGTACGCGCCGAAATCGCCCAAGGTACCGAGCGCTTTCCTTTGATACGTTGACATGACCCCTTGCGCGGCGTCTTCAATGATAAACAGTTTCTGCTTCGCGGCAATTTTTTTGATATCATCCATCGCGCAAGCGACACCCGCGTAATGGACCGGAACGATAACTTTCGTTCGCTTGGTGACGGCAGCTTCGATTAAATTCTCATTTAAGTTAAGCGTGTCGAGTCGAATATCAACAAATATAAGTTTGGCACCGCGTAAGGCAAAGGCATTGGCCGTTGAAACAAAGGTAAACGACGGCAAAATCACTTCATCGCCGGGCTTTAAATCACAAAGCATCGCCGCCATCTCTAAGGCGGCCGTACACGAATTGGTCAGCAAAATCTTTTTGGCCTTTAAATTTTTCTCAAGCCATTCATTGCATTTGTGGGTAAAAAATCCGTCGCCGCCGATCCAGCCGCTTTTAACGGCTTCGCTGATATAACGCAATTCACCGCCAACGATGGCTGGTTGATTGAAATGGATTTTAGTTCGCGGCATAGAAATTTTTAACGGTGTTCCTTGTTATATTGCATATCAAACAACATCGCGAAAAACAAAGATTGAAATCCGATGGCGACCGAAAACATCCACGCCAGGGCGTTTATTGGCGGGATGTGATCTTTGGTCACCCAAAAGACAACTAACCGCGCGAAGAGAACAACACTCGCTAATAAAAGAAACATTCCCAACAAATAAAAGAACACCAGCGGATGAAAGTCGCGGATAATATATTTTTCTTTCAAACGCCACCAAAAGCGCTTCCACAGTAGCCAGCTGATGGTAAAGATCACGACATGGATTTTGATCCCCGATTTTTCGCCGATATTATAAACGGGCGTCACCGGCACGTCTTTGACGTGAAAATTATAAATATTTAAAAGCACCAAAAGGTCATTAGGCTGACCATAGCGTTTGTACATCTTGTCCCAATCGATGGTCTCCAAGACTTTCCGGTTCATGGCCGTGTAACCAGATTGAGAATCCGCCACGTGCCAATAACCGGAGGCGATCTTGGTCAACAACGACAAAACCGCGTTGCCGTAATAACGCACCTTGGGGATTTTTCGATACGCCTCTCCGGTAAAAAGCCGGTTGCCTTTGGTGTAGTCCGCGTGATTGTGAACGATTGGATCAAGTAGCGCCGGCATGTCCTCTGGGTCCATTTGCCCATCGGCATCCATGCGTACGGCGACATCCATAGAATTGTCCCGTGCCCATTTGTAACCCTTCGCCAGCGCCCCGCCGCAGCCCTCATTAGTTTCATTTCTTAAAAACACAATCCGCTGTGGATGCTTTCTTTGATAGCCTTCCACCACTTCGATCGTTTTGTCCTGGCTCTTATCATCAATGACCACGATCTTGTCCACATAGTTGGGCATGGTCTCAATGACTTTCCCGATCAGCTTTTCGGCGTTGTAGGCCGGTATCACAACGGCGATGCTTTTATTGTTGTACATGTTTACCTCACTTGGTCATTACTGACACTAAACAGATCCTATTTTTCTCATTATTTCATTTTTCAAACTCAAGTTAGGTTTGACACCTCTTTTTACTACCTCAACTCTCTGAATATTATTTATCTCTTCCCTCAGCATCTTACAAATATCTAACATATCATCAAGCAATTTAGTGGCATTGCTTCCAGAGAAAACACTTTTACTCTGGATATAGTTAAATTTTTTATCCTGAAGTGGATACCCATGAACAAAACCATTTCTTTATGTGTGACCAAATTATGAATTGAAAAAGCCTAATCCAGTCCTTAAGATTGTTGATGCGGAATCACATAACCCTGCCGATTCCCGTCGGCAAGTA
>Ga0247727_10001431_pt1 | contig 56646 bp, 49 predicted proteins | sample WisWelCaveWW1625_FD_202498 | JGI IMG/M metagenome (GOLD analysis project Ga0247727, IMG submission 202498) | Biofilm microbial communities from Wishing Well Cave, Virginia, United States - WW16-25 | ecosystem: Environmental > Aquatic > Deep subsurface > Groundwater > Cave microbial mat | place... | reverse complement strand
CGGCGTCGCCAGCTCGCCCCTCCCCGACGGTTCCACTACCGCGCCCCAGGCCGCCGCCGGTGGACCGAGTCTCGATCTCGGTGTCGCGCAAGAGGTGATCGACACGGCGCTATCCAGCCAAGACACGTTCGCTCGGAACAACGCGCGGCGCACCCTCCTCGAGGCCCTTCGGGGAACCCCGGCGCCGCTCGAGCGCTTTCTCGACACGGACGTCGACGCGATCGTCGACCAGATTGTCGGGTATCCATACGCCGCGGAGCTGTTGAACAGTCTGCAGAGCGTGACGACGAGCGTGGAGCAGAGGACGAAAATCCAAACCATGCTGCGCTCGCTACGACTCCGGCAAGATGCGGATCGTCGAAAGGCGGCCGGCGCCGATCCCGGTTAGGCAAAATCGGCGCGACCTCAGGCGGTGAGCGCCTTTTCGATCTGGTCGAGAATTCGCTTCTCGTTCGGCGAGATGGTGAACGCTATGTTCATGAAGCCACCGCTCGTCGCTGCGATCGATCGCGCGTGGCCCAGAAGATCCTCACGGAATTCGGTAAGTTCTTTCGCCGTGAGCGTACTCTTGAGCTCGTTGGCGTAGTGGTACCACACTTCTCGAGCCTCGGGGTTGGGGCCATGCATCAGCGCGAACTCGATCAACTTGAGAGCCTTGCTGTCCGCCACGAGTCCCTCCTGCTCGGCGGCGGCGAGAATGGCCCTCACCTCCCGGTCGTCCACTGTGCCATCGGCCCACGCGAGCTCGACTAGCGGCAGCAAATTGAACGCAGCCATGAGATCACCGCTGAGGTTCAGCGCGACGAGGTTGTCGAGCAGCCTCTCGTTCTGGATGCGAGTCGCTTTACGAACGCTCTCTTTGTCGATCTGGCGATGGAAGACCGCCTTCAGCTTGTCGACGAGCTGAGCATCTTTGCGGCCGAAGTATTCGGCTTCGAAGGATTTTCTACGGTTTTCGAATGCGTCGCTTGCCATCTCGTTTGACCCCGGGCGCGATATTTAGGGTTTCGAAGCCGACGCAACCAGGACGGCGCGCGAATCGTCGAGGACCCGCGTCAGATCTGCGATTGCAGAGAAGGCGTTACGGCTGATCCGGATGCCTGCGCGCGGGACTTCCTCGCGGCGCGACGCGCTGCTTCCGCAGAACGAATGTCGACCACGTTGGACTGCATCGCGCGCGCGACTATGGCCTCGATCTCGTGAGGTCGCTCGTCGTGCGCGAAAGCCTGGTCCGCGACGTGCGCCCCGAGAGACGCCAGCGCGAGCGTACCGAGCAAAGGCCAAAACACGGCCGCGGAGACCGCGAAAAGCGGGTCCATGACGCGCGGCAAGAGCACCAAGGCCACGAGAATCTCGAGCAAGATCACGCGAGCAACGCGTGGACCACCGACGAGGAGGACAGGCCGGCTCGTGAGCAAAGTCATCGCTGCCGCTGCGACACAGGCGAGCGCTGGAGTCGCAGCACCGACCGCCCAAAGCGAAGCAGGAAACGCGAAGCTCGCGAACGCGCAGACACCCAAGCGCGCGATGAGGACGGACGGATGCTCGTTCTCGTACGCTCGAACGAACGCGCCGCGTTCGTCATCGATGGCTCTGTGCGATTCGGCGAGAGTCTTGGAGCTGCTATCGGGGTTGAGCGAGTTGCTGGTGTCCACGGATCCTGTGCTTTGCGTTGAGCGGGACGTTACCTTAAACGCCGATGCCTTGGAATAGGTGATTACCCGGAGTGGTCGTTAGAAATTGGGTATTTCACGCACCTGCCTGCCGCACTGCGGTCAGGGTCTCCCCGATGTCGCGAACGCCATGCGATTCGGTGTGGCAAGTACGTGCGATGGAACGAGAGAAGAAGCGAGGATCACGCGCACATGGGTAGCTCACTTGTCCCTCACGCGGGGGGGTAGGCTCTCCGGAGTTCGTCGTTTCACGATTTTCTCGCGCATCTGGGCGATAAAACCATCGGACGCAGCGGCCACCAGATCGAGCACACGGTCGAATCCGTCACCGCCGCCGTAGTAAGGATCCGGAACTTCCTCCACGCCGACTTCTGGCGCGTACTTCAAGAAAAGCTCCACGGTCGCCCGCGTATCATTCGGGGCGACGGACAGGAGATGCGCTCGATTGTCGCGATCCATCGCGAGAATGTAGTCGAAAGCGCGAAAATCGTCGGTTTCCACTGCTCGCGCCACGTGCCTGCTGAGGTCGATCCCTCGCGCAGCGGCAGCCCGCATCGCACGCCGGTCGGCGCCACCGCCCTCGTGGTACGCATGAGTCCCGGCCGACTCGATCGCGACTTCATCCGTGAGGCCGGCGCGCTCGACGGCTAGACGAAAAACACCTGCGGCGGTCGGTGAGCGGCAAATGTTGCCCATGCAAACGAACAGCACTCGCATCGTCCCGAGTCACTATACGCGAGCTTTTGCGTCACGCCGAGCGCGTTGAGGTCGGCGACTCTCGTGCTAGGTTCTCGTGGTCATGCACTCGCCGGCCGTCATCGTAGTTTCGGGACTGCCCCGCTCCGGAACCTCGCTCATGATGCAGATGCTGGTCGCTGCGGGCGTTCCGGCTCTGACCGACGACGTTCGATCCGCCGACGCGGACAATCCTCGCGGCTACTACGAATACGAGCCCGCGAAAGCCCTTGGCCGAGACGCGGCGTGGCTCGGCCAAGCCGGTGGAAAGGCCGTCAAGATCGTTTCGGGGCTGCTGCCCCATCTGCCCGCAGCTCATGGCTACCGCGTCGTCTTCATGCGCCGACCCCTCGCCGCGATCCTCGCATCTCAGCGCGAGATGCTCGTTCGGCGCGGGCATCCGGTGCCGACGCCGGATGCCGACGAGCGATTGGGGCTGCTGTTTTCACGTCACCTCGAGGATACGATCGAACGGCTCGCGCGCGATACGACGAAGTCCGTTCTGTACGTCGACTACCCCGAGCTCGTGAGAATCCCCTTCGACGTCGCCGTGCGAGTCGCCGCATTTCTCGGTGGCGACCTCGACTCTTCGAGGATGGCCAGCGTCATCGACCCGGCATTGCAACGTCAACGCTGACCGGCGAGCTTCCAACCTACAGGTTGAGCTCGGGGTGGCGTGCCTTGACCATGCGGCGAATTCCTTCTTTCCACGGCACCGTCGTCCGGCCGATCAGCTCGTGCATTTTGGTGGTGTCGATCCGTACACTCGAGAGCGCGTGCTCGCTCGGGGCGAGCTTCGCTTCGACCCCGACGAGGCTCGCGATGTAGCCACACCAGTCCTCGATACTCGCCTCGTCGCTGCCTCCCCAATTGACGACCGTCGCGGAAGTGCTCGCAACCGCGAGGAGACGCGGAATCGTACGAATGTAGTCGTCTTCATGGATGGGGTTGTAGATGCTCGGCGCATCCGCGTGAACGTCGATCGTCATTCCGCCGAGGAGCATCTCCAAGTGGAACGCCGGCCAGCCGCCGTTGTCGCCGTACGGCACGTTGAGCCGGGCGATCGTCGTCGGAATGCTCCATTGGCGTGCCCCGAACTTGACCATCGACTCGGCCGCAATCTTGCAAATGCTGTACGTTGGAAAGATCGCTCGGTGATTGTCTCCGAGTGGATCCGTCTCCTTGAAGGCGTGGCTACCGTTCGGCTCGTACACGGCGGTCGACGAGCAGTGGAGAAACGCCTTCCGTCCGCTGCATCGTGACATGAGGCGCCCTACCCCTTCCGCATTCGCCGCGAGGTCGTGATCGAAGCGCCCCGTCTTGACGACCGCGAAGTTGAGAACGTAGTCGAGCTTCGGGGGCAGTCGCGCGAAGTCGTCCGTGACGAGATCGGCCGAAATCGGCCGCACGCCGACGTCCTCGAGCAGCTTTCGCTCTTCGGCTCGTCGCAATCGGCCGAGGCCGTAGACTTCGTTCGCTTTCGCGAGCTCGCGGGCGACCGGAAGTCCCACTTGGCTCGTGGCACCGGTGACGAGGATCTTCGCTCCGTTCACGTCTTTGTCACCTCGAGTTGGTTAGGCCCGGTAGCAGGCACGAATGAATGGATTCTTCGCCGGGCACCTGACGGGCGAGCGTCCGAATCGCGCGCTCCGCCTCTTCCAACGGGAAATCGTGAGTGTGCATGTCGGCGAGCGGCCACCGCCCGGATTCGATCGCTTGAATTGCGCTCCGATACCCCGTCGAGGTCACGCCAATGGCTCCGCGCAAGACGATTTCCTTGACGACGATCTTGTCCGACACGAAGCCCGGCACGGGCTTGAATCCCTTCACGCCCGCTAGAACCACCGTACCTCCGGCGCGCACGTAGTCGAGGGACGCAGCGACCGGCTCGGTCGCATAGCTCGTGACCTCGATGACGACGTCGGCGCCGCGCCCCGCCGTGAGCTCCAAGATGCGCGCGCGCGCGTCTTCGTTGTCCACGTCGATCGTATGGTCCGCGCCGAAAGCCTGCGCGAGCGCGAGCTTCTTCGCATCGGCGGCGAGCCCGGTGACAATGATGGTCCCTGCGCCGGCCGAGCGACAAGCGAGCACGCAAGCGAGTCCTCGTTGACCCGGGCCGAGCACGACGACGGTGTCTCCCGGCTGCGTCTTCGGAATCTCGACACCCCAGCGAAAGCCGGCACCGAGCGGATTGAACATGACGGCGATGGACGGATCGATGTCGCGACGCATCTTGTGAACGATGCTGCCCGGCGCGAGCACCATGTGCTCGGCGTAGGCCCCCCAAAGGCCGTGCGTCACCGCGAGCGGAACGTACGAATACACTCGCCGCTTTTCACAGAGCTGGTAGTCCCCTGCGAGACAGCGCCGGCAGGTGCGGCAAGAGAGGATGGATTCCACCGCGACCCGGTCGCCGACGTCGACACCCCACCGCTTCGCAGCCGCATCGCCGATCCGCGCGATGGTACCGAGCGGCTCGTGACCGGGGATCGCCGGCGTAGGCGTGCCGAGCACGCCCTCGAACTGCTCGTAGTCGCTGCCGCAGATCCCGCAGGCATCGACCGCAAGCAAGGCCGAGTCGTCGTCGATGTCGGGGATGGGAAGATCGCGCTGCTCGAAGCGCTTCGGCGCGGCAAGCACCATGGCTCGAGTTTTTGGGGTCGAAGGCATGATCGCCGGCGCATATGCGGCGCCGGCCCTTCGCTTCTAGCGCCGGGCTCCGCGTGTGCCAACCACCGCGACGGCGGCAGCCGGACTAGCGATGATCTGGAATATTGCCGGTCGCGGCGCTTAGCGAGAACGCAACGAGCGGCACGCGCTCCGGGTTGTCGGCGAACGTGAACCGTCCGATCTCCGCTGCCTGCCTCCCCGAGCGCAGCGACACCTCGAGCAGATCGGCAACGTCCTCTCCCGTCGCGAAAATCACCGCGGGTCGATCGCCGGGCAACTCGAGCGGCGACGCGACTTCGGGTACTGGCCGGCCTGCATAGAACGCGACGGGGTAGCTCACGCCGCGATAGAAACCCCATCGCGAGTCGGACGGTGCGACCCAAGCCACACCTTCGACGAAGGGCGCCACCGTCTGCGTCCGCGCGATCGCGCGTTGGAGCGTGACGCTACCGCCGGCGATGCCTGACGCGGCGAGAATCGCGACCACCGCGATGGCATGGCGCCAACGGCGTCGACGCGCCATCGCGACCAGCCCCATCGCGAGGCCCAGCAAAACCAGCACCCCGGGCACGATCGCGATTCGGCCGTCGGACAACGCCCGTGCAACCGCTTGGAGGTTCGCTTGATCACCCTCGCTCATGAGAGGAGCGATCGCGCGGTGGATCGGCAAGCCCGCCGACTGGAGCAACAGCACGAGGAGGGGCAACGAGAGCAAGAGCGCGGTCGCGGCGACCACGCTCGTCCAGAGCTTCGCTGCGCGCGCGATCGCGTCGGCGGTGAATCCGTGCGGACGCGTCCACCACCAGCCGACGATCAAGCCCACCGCCGGATAGGACGGCAATAGGTAGACGGCACGCTTCGAGCCGGCGAAGCTCAGCACGACGAGCGGTACGATCAGCCAAACGAGGAGCAACACGAGCGATCGATTTTTCGTGGCCCAGGCTTCGCGCACGGCGTAGACCACCGCGACCGGCGCGAGCAAGGTCCACGGCGCGACGCCACCGAGGAGGAGAGGCAGGTGGGCGTAAAACGGCTTCACGTGGCCGGTCGCGCCCGCCTCGGCGTCGACGAGACGTTGAAAGTTCTCTTGAATGATCTGCTTGGCGACGAACCCGTCTCCGGCGACGAAGAAAGCAGCGAGGTACCAGATCGCCGGGAGCGCGAGCCAAGCCAGGGCTCGGCCCGGCGCCAGACGAGCCGCGTAGTCGCGGTCGCGAAACATGGCAAGGGTGACCACCACAATGGTCCAGGGAAGCACGAAGCCGATCGGCCCCTTCGCGAGCACGGCGGCCGCGACCGCGGCGTGGTACCCGCGCGGCAAGCCCCGTCGCTCGCCCGAATAGTCGGCTTGGAACCATACCAGCGCGATGGTGACCGCAGCCGCGAGCACCATGTCGACCCGCGCAGTTGTCGCGGACACGAAGAACGTCACGCTCGAGCCCGAGATCACCGCGGCCACGATCCCCGCGGCCGAGCCGAACCATCGCTGGCCGAGCCATGCCGTCATGCCGAGCGCGATCGCGGCGGCAAGCACCGACGGCAGTCGCGTCGCTGCCTCCGTAACGCCGCCGGCACCGACAGACGCGAGTGCACCAAGCCAATGGAACAACGGGGGCTTCGACGGGATCTCCGTGCCATTGCGGAGGGGCAACACGTAGTTGCCGGATTGAGCCATGGCTTGCACGAGTACCGCCTCTCGCGCTTCACCTTTCGTATAGAAGGGCGTGTCGACCGTCGGGACTACGTAGACCGCGAAAGCGACGAGAGCGACGGCGACGCCTAGTCCCAACGACCGCAGAGATGGCGAGATGTCCGACGGGTCTAGCATCCGGCGCGCCGGCATCGCGGCAGTGGCGCAAGTTTAGCTAGTGTAGCAGGCCTCGCCACTTTCCGTCCGGCGAGCGGCCCGCTAGATTGCCTGTCGTGGCGACGACGTCTCCCCCCGGGCACGAATCGACGACTCCGCTCTCGACGACCGAAGCCTTGTTGTGGCACGCGGAGGCCACGCGACGGTCTTTTCACCCCTGGTTCGGTGGCCTCGTACTGCTCGACCGGGCCCCTGCCCCCGCTGCTTTCGATGCCGCGCTCAGTCTGGCGGCCGAGCGCGTGCCACGACTCGGGCACTGTGTTGCCACCCGCGGCCTCGGCGTAGGCCTCCCAAGCTGGCAGGCCGCCGACAAGGTCGACCCGCGCTACCACGTACGTCGGCTCCGTCTCGGAGCCGACGCCGACCTCGAGAGCATGCTGGATGCGTTGGCAGTCGTCGTCAGCTTACCCATGGATCGGGGCCGCCCGCTCTGGGAGTGCTACCTCCTCGGCCCCTACGACGGCGGTCGCGCGGCTTGTTTCATCAAGCTCCACGCGGCGCTCGTCGACAGCGTCGACATCGCGGAGTTGCTCTCCGTCCTCGCCAGCCCTCGCGCCGCTCGGCGGGAGCAGAGCAATGGTGAGGTCACCAATGGAACCACCCGGTGGTCGGCCGGGGCACGCGAAACGTGGCGGCTCGCGCGCAGTGCGGCGGGACTCTCGGCACGTGCGCTTCGTCATCCCGTCGAATCGATAGAGAGCGTTTGGCGCGGGGCGAAGGAGCTGCCCGACGCCGTGAGCGACGCAGCCGAGTCTTTCGCGCGCGAGATCGGAGGATCCGAAGTGACCGGCGCAGTCAGAAAGCTCGACCTCCTCACCCTCCCGCTCGCGGACCTCGACGAGATCGCAAGACCGCTCGGTGTAGCCGTGGAGGATCTCTTGCTCTCCGCGCTCACGGCGGCGTTGCGCGCGCTCAAGCCGCCGGCGCAGCGCCGAGTCACGGAAACAAACTGCCTCGCGCGCGTCAAGCGAATCGGAGGAAGTGGCTTCGCGTTCGGGTCGATCTCCGTGCCCTTCGGCGAACGACGCGCCGATCGTCGCCTTGCACTGATTCGCGACGCTCGACTCGAACTATCGGGGAGCAACGGGGGCCTGTCACCGCTACTCGCGCAAACGCTCGGAATCCTGCCCCGACTGCCGGGGGGCTGGCTTGCGGGCGTCGGTCTCGGAAGACCCGACGCTTGCTTCGCGGATGCAGGGGCCTGCACGCCGACGTCGAAGCTCGCGGGAGCGACGGTCGAGTCCACGTACGGCTTTGGCGATTTCGCCGAAGCGGGATCCTTCGGTGCCACCGTGATTCGGCGCGGCTCGCTCTGCCACATCGGCATTGCCGCCGACTCGGAGCTCGTGAAGCCTTCTGTTTCACTTGCAGGGCTACTCACCGCCGCGCTCGACGAGCTCGGAGCCCTCGCCGAGCGCTTCGCTCGCGGCGGGCGCCAGTACGCGCGCGGCGTACGGCGCGACTCAGACTACTGACCCGCCGTCAGAATCCGACCCAGCGTTTTACCTTCGCGCGGTACGCCTCGTACTCTCCGCCGAAGACGCGCTTCAAGTGCGGCTCCTCGTAGCCGACGATGAAGCTGTGAAAGCAGACTCCGAGGAGCAGCGCGTAGGGCAACAACGCTGCCGCGCGGTACATCGCCGCCCAGCCGAGGATCGTCGTCAGGACGCCGACGTACATCGGATTTCGCGTGTAGCGATACAGGCCGCGGACGACCAGATTTTTCGGCGCATCGATCGGTGCGGGCGTGCCGCGGCCGAAGGTCGCGAAGTCCCAAAGACACCAGATGTAGATTCCCACACCCGTCGCGACCGTGACGGCGCCGAAGAGCGTTGCGGCATCCAAGCCCACTTCGCGACCATGCACCGCGAGGAGCGGGACGTAAATCGCCGTCGTGCCAGGAATGAGTAGCGTGAAGATCAAGTTTTTGAGCAGCAACCCCATCGTGTTCCCCCTCGCGCCGCGTCACGGGCCCGCGCGCCAACGGACGCCGCCATGCACCATCGCGGCGGGCCCGTACGTCGTCAGACCGTCTGCGGTCTTGGCCACCTCGAAACGGTCACCGAGCAGATTCTCGCCGCGTACGAACAGCTCCCAATGATCGTCCAGCGCGAAGGTCAGGGCCGCATCCAGAACGACGAAGTCGTCGAGCTCTCGCTCATTGGCGTCGTCGTCGAACTGATCGCCGACGTAACGCGCTTCGAAGAACACGCCGACGCGGTCGCGTGGCCGCCAGTCGAAACCCACGACGGCTTGGTGCTCGGGCACTTGTGGAACCTCGTTTCCGTCGATCGCGGCAGCGGAGCCTGACGATCGGATCTCGGCGTCGCTGAAAAGGTAGCCGCCGTGCAGTCGAAGTCGCGGCGAAAGCTCGAGGCCGCCGTCCACTTCCACACCGACCGTTCGCGTCTCTCCGAGATTCCGTCGCTGGCGGCAGACGCCGCCGTCCGGCACGAATCCGCAAGGCGCGACGTCGCCCGGCCCCTCACCGATGGTGAGGTTCACGATCGGGTCGTCGATGCGATTCACGAAAGCCGTGGCCGCGACCGTGGCGATCCCGCGATCGAAGTCGAAGCCCAGCTCGGCGCCGGTCAACCGCTCGAGGTCCAGGTCCGCGTTGGCCTCCGTGATGTCGTTTCGAACGCGAAACGGGCGGTAGAGCTCGTTCAGCGTGGGTGCACGAAAGCCGCGATACGCCGACGCTCGCAACGCGAGCGTCGGCGTCGCCTGCACGAGCGCGCCGATGCGCGGGCTCAAGAACACGTCGTCACGCGCGGGCAACGACGAGTCGACGAGCTCAGTCCCGAGCACGAGATCTCTCTCTCGTCGCTCGCCGTCTTCCGACCTCCAGTAGTCGCCACGGAGACCGACGGTGACCTCGAGGCGCTCGACGGGTCTCCACACGTCCTGCGCATAGACACCGACCGTGTGTTGCCTACCACCGGCTTTTCTCCGACGCGCAAACGCTCCGTCGATGTAGCGAAAATCCTCGTTCGTCTCGCCGTCGGCGAACGCGTAGTCGGCACCGACGAGCATCAGGTGATTCTCGACGATCTCGTGCCAGCCTCGCGCGCCGAGCCCGAGCGACCCTGCCGGAACATCGAACTGGTCCAGAGAAGGAAGCTCGGTGCCCGTGTCTCGGTCTTGACTCGAGAAGCGGCTGTGAAACTCTTGAATCTGGCCGTAGGCATCTGCGCGAAAGCCGGCACCGGAGGGCGCCTCTCCCTCGATGCCGCCGTGCGCGGAGAAGTTCGCCGTGTCGTTGTCGCTGAGCTCCGTTCCGTTGTCTCGACTCTCGTCGAAGTAGCGCCCGTCGAGCGACGCGATCCATCTCGGAGAGAGACTCCAGTCGGTCCGAAGGCCGAGCGACAGCTCGCGAGAGTCGGCACGCGTGTCGAAAGCGACACGATCCCCGCCTGCGACGAGATAGCTCGAGCCACCGTCGAGATACGCCGCATCTCCGCGAACCGCTCCGCTCGTCCACGCTCGACTGACGAGCGTTTCGACGTTCGTGGTATTCCGGTTGCCTTTCTCGGCCCGTATGGCCGTCAGGCCATCGCGCGGCGGCTTCGTGATCACGTTGATCACGCCGCTCATCGCGCCGTTACCCCAGAGACTCGAGCCGCCGCCGCGTACGACCTCGATTCGGTCGACGATCTCTCGCGGAATGCGCCCCCAGTACACCCAACCGCCGAAGGGATCCTGAGCGGGAACCCCATCGACGAGAACGAGCGCTCGGCTCGCTCCCGTGGCGCCGATTCCGCGGAGCGTGGCCCCTTGGGTGGTGGGATGAGCGAGCAGGCTCGACTGCCGACGGAAAAGACTGAATCCGGGAACGGCCCTCAACAGGTCGTCGAGGCGTTGCGACGCTGAACCCTCCAGTCGCTCGCCGTCGATGACGAGCACGCTCGCGGGCACAGCGCCGAAGGGGCGTAAAATTCGCGTCGCCGTCGCTTTCACCGGGGGCGTCTCGAGCACTTGCGGCGGCGGCGCCGACGCCGGCTCGGCCGCAAGCCCACCGTTGGCCCTGAGCAAGCAGAGAAGGACGACGACGAGCGCGAACACGACACGAAGGACGCCGGCGCGCATGGTCGCCGGAGCCTATCTCACAGCACGCTTCTCGTCACCGGGGCGCGAGTCAGTCGAAACGCGAGCGGAGGAGAGCGATGCTCGAAGCTTCAGTTGCAGCAGGTTGTCGCGGAGCCGCCTGTCGCGTGACCATCGAAGCAAGGGATAGGATGGAGCTCGTAGGTCGTTTAACGCGCTCGACGGCTTTGGGGGGAGGAGGCGGAGCGGGCGGTCGGGCTCGTGCGAGCTCGATTGCCGGTTCGGCGGGAATCTCGGGAGGCCCGAAGAGAGCCGATCCGGTAACCCAGCGAGGGTCCGTCGAGATCTCGAGAGTGGAGCGAAGAAACGCCTCGTCGACAACCGGCGGGGGAAGCGCAGCCATCGTGATCGGGGCTAGGCTCGGAGCCACGACGGGCGGAGATGCAACCGCTTTCTCGGAGGCGACGCGACCGAAGCGCGCAGATTCCGGCGTCGCTAGCAGCAACACCGTCGCATACGAGATCACGGCGAAGGAGAGGGCCGCTGCCGCTGCGAATGTAAAACTGAATCCCTGAGATGCGAGTGTTGCGAGCGAGCCGCGCTTTGCGGACGGGGACAATGGATCTTCTTCGGGTGCGCCGACGCGGATGCGAGAGGTGATGCGAGAGCTGAGCGCGCGAGCTCCGGCTGAGTCCAATTTCGCCGGAAGGGAGCTCGAGCCAACGAGGACGAGCCGCAGTCGTTCGATCGCATCGGGCGCGACTTCGATCGTGGTGCGTAGCTTTTCCAACTGCTCGACGCTCGCGGAGTCGGCATCGTCTACCACGACGAAAATCGATTTTCGCGCTTCCTGAGCGCGCGCGAGCAGTTGGAGAAGCGCACGACGCCGATCGAGGTGACCGGTCACTTCGCTCTCGCTGTCGAGGAGAGCGATGAGACGGTCCTCGATGGAAACGGGATCGCCCGCTCGTGCGCGGATCGTGCCCATCGCATCGGTTTTGCGAATGACCCGGTCGAGGAGGCTATCGACCTCGGCGCGGTCGGAGCCGGTCACGAGTAAGTGACCGCTACCCCAGGTGCAGGCCACTTCGAGGCGCACTTCCGACAGGTCGCGACGTGGCGCCCCGGGTGCCGTCGATCGAAGTCGCGCCCTCAGATCCTCGATGACCCCTTCCATCCGCTCCACTACCCCACTTGCACCGTCGAGGTCATCCTAGCGCATCGCGAGCGTGCAGTCGCCTGCCAGCGCGGTGCTTCATGGAAGCGGCACCAGGTTTTCCGTGCCGTCCTCGATCGCGGAATCTGCGATCCCGGTATCCCCGGGCGCCCGGAGCGTTCGCCCGGCCGCTTGATAGAGAAGGTAGATCAACGCGACGATCACCACGCCGACACCGAAGAGAACCAGACGCGAGCGCCTTTCCATGACGGTTGGAATACCGGTCCGGCCGCCGACGGAAGCCCCTCTCGCGCGACGTAGCGCTAGCTACCGTCGCCGCGGTCGACCTGTCAATTCACGGGGGCACACTCGGTCGAGGCAAACCCCTCGCAGTCCCGGTCGAATGGGACGCCACCGCCAGCTCCGGTAGAATCGCTGATCGCAGCCCATGGGTAAGACACTAAGGAGATATTTGGCACGAGAGCTCGCGCTCGCGTTTCTCGCCGGTCTGGCACTCTCGACTTTCGTGCTGGCGGTGATGCGCATCATGGAGCTCGTCGATCTTGCGTTCGCGCGCGGAGTTCCCGCCTCGAGAGTCGCGGCGCTGTTCGGCTACATGCTCCCCTCCTATCTCGAGATCACGCTGCCGATGGCTTTTTTGCTCAGCATCGTGGTCGCGTTCGGCCGGCTCACGCGCGACGGCGAAATCGTCGCCATGTACGAAGCAGGGCTCAATCTTCGCCAAATCGCCGCGCCGATTTTCGCGTTTGCCGTCGTGGTCGCCACGTTTGCGCTCACGCTTTCCATTTTCACGCGGCCCTGGGCGAGTCGCCAGATCGACGACACGATCAGCGAGATGGCGCGCACGCGGTTCACGGCCGCGCTGAGGCCAGGGGTCTTTTCGACATGGCTCGACGGCGTCGTGATCTACGTCGGAGCGATCGAGCCTGCGACCGGCGCGTTGACCTGGGTGATGCTCGCCGACGACCGCGAGCCTGCCCGACGCCAGACGATCTTCGCCGCCGAGGGATCTCTCAAAACCGACGACGTGCGTGAGGTAGCCTACCTCCACATGCTCGACGGGACGATACTCCGTTCGCTCGCTTCCGCCGACAGCTACGACAAGACCGACTTCGGATCCTTCGACTTGACGCTCGAGTTCGACCCACTCGTCGACGACCATGCCGCGCCGGGCACGATGCCCCCGCGCCAACTCACTTGGCGGGATTTGCTCGCGCTTCGCGACCAACGATTGGCCGGCGCGGGAACCGCGATCGAGGAGGACATCGAGATCCAGCGCAAGCTCGTCGTGCCGGCCGGCGCGTTGCTGCTGCCCCTCCTCGCCGTCCCCCTCGGCGTGCAGCGTTCACGGTCCGTGCGATCGAGAGCGCTGCTCGTGAGCGTGACGGCGATTCTCGTGTACTACCTGCTGCTCACTCTCGCCGTCACGGTCGCGCGCCAGCAGACCCTCGCACCCGTGCTTGCGATGTGGCTCCCGAACGTAGTCATGGCCGGCGCGGGCGTGTTCGTCTTCGCGCGGGCGATGCGGGACCGCTCGCTTTGGCCACGTGCGCTCACCCTCACGCGAGCGAGGCGCTAGCGACGATGCCGCTGCTATCCCGCTACATCCTAGGACAGTTCTCGAGATGGTTCGTGCTCTGCATGGTTGCGGCCGGCGGCATTTTTCTCATCGTCGACTTCTTCCTCGACGTCGACGATTTCACAGGCAAGCAGGCCGGCTTCGCGGTCGTAGCTTGGTACTTCGTGCTCAAGCTTCCGAAAATTTTGATTGAGGTGTTTCCGGCCGGCGCGCTGCTCGCCGTGCTGGTGAGCCTCGGGCTCCTGGCCGACCATCGAGAGCTTCTGGCCCTCCGCGCTTGCGGTGTCGAGAACCGCCGGATCGCCGTACCGCTGCTCGCGGCAGGATTGCTGCTCAGCATGGCGGCCTTCCTCTGGAACGAGATCGTCGTTCCGCCGACGTCCACGCGCGCACGTGTCGTCAAAGACATCGACATCGAAGCCAAGCAGCGCTCCGGCAATCTCGATGCAGTCGCTCTCTGGTTTCAGGGCGACTCCGGCTTCTTCAACATCAACTACTTCGACGCGAATCGAAACGTGCTTCACGGCATCACATTGCATGAGCTGGATCCGACGTTTCGTCTTGCGCGCGTCGTCGAGGCGCCGACCGCGTATTGGAACGGCAACGGATGGGACATTCCCAAAGGAACCGTGACCGACTTTCGCGCCGGCGCCGACGGGATCCCGCGCGCCATGCAGTCGGGTGACCTCGCGATCAGCGAGACACCGCAAGAGTTTCGTCGCAAGCGACGGCGATCGTACGAGTTCGACTATCGCGAGCTCGCCGAGCAGGTCGCGCTCTTGCAGCAAAAAGGGCTCGACGCGAGCGAATACTTGGTCGACCTCTACTTCAAGCAGGCGTTGCCGTTCTCTGGACTGGTCGGCGTCGCGCTCGGCGTTTCGCTCATTCTTCGAACGAGCCGCAGAGGCAGCCTCGCCTACAACCTCGGGCTCGCGATGGTGGTCGTGTTCGTCTACTGGGCGACGATGGCGGTCAGCGTCTCCGCCGGACACGCAGGCAACCTGCCGCCTTTCATCGCGGCGTGGTCGGCCAACATCGTGTTTCTCGCGCTGGCCGGCGTGATCTACGCCACGGCGGGCGACTGACGCTTCCGAGTTCTACGCTGCAGACGAAGTCTCTAGGGAAGGCCGCTTCGGGTTTCCGCGACCGCTCGCTGCCCTTCCGCCGTCGCTTCGACCCGTGCGGCTCGAGTTGGATCGGGCGTCCCGCAAGAGATTGCGCAAGCCTTCGCCGACGCTCGGCACGGACGTCCGGTGGTAGGACGCTTCCGCGGGCAGCTCACGGCAAAGCGCGCGGTGGACCGCTCCCAAGTTGTGGTAGGGCAAGCCCGGAAGGATGTGATGAAGCGCGTGGTAACGCAGCCCGACGGGAGCGATCAATAGAGTCCATGGGGACTCGGACACCAGATTGACGCTGTCGAGCAGCTGTCCTTCGCGAGACACTTCGTCTCCGAGCCCGATGTAGCGGTGCGCCGCGAGCGTGCGGAGGTGATTGATGAGCAGGATTCCGGCGAAGATCGCGTAGAAGTGAGCGAGCCACGATACCGGAATGGTGCCGTACCAAGTGGCGAGAATCAGAGACCAAGTGTAGGCAGCGGTGCCCGCCTCTTGGAACGCCCAGCGAAGCATCGCCGGCCCCTTTGGAGGTTTGCGTCGATAGCGCGGGTTGATGACCAACGCCGACGCTCGCTCGACCACCAAGCGTCGAAGCGGCGGCATGAGATACGACGCGGGGCCGAGCAGGGCCCAGCGGAACGCCAAGAGCAAAGGAACGGCGAGCATCGGTAAACCGGACACCACCACTCGAAGCGGAGTCCAATGGCCCATCGGCTCGTACTCGGGATCGCTCGCGGTTCCGAAAACGGCTCGCCGGTGATGATCGTTGTGCGAGCCGATGTACATCATACTCGGCGCCATCAGCGGCACGCCTACGGTCAAGTTCCACGCCGTTTCGAAACCCGGGATCGCGCCTCGCTTGAGATGCGTGATCTCGTGGATGAAAAGCACCGCGCGATAGAGCGCGAACACGGTGACGACGGAGAACGCGAGGCTCACGAAGGGCTGAGACTGAAAGCGAAGCGCGAGCGCCAGCGAGCCCCAGCCGATCGCCATCGAGGCAAGCATGTCGGGCCAGTAGATGGACTTCCGCGCGCGCAGCTCGTCCGCGAAGCGTTTTCTGAGGCTCGAGTAGCTGAGGTCGAGTCCCTCAGCGGATGCTGAGTTCGGAGAGGCCATCGTCGTCCGCTGGCGCGCTAGGGAACAAGCCCCAAGGCGTCGATGGATTTTTTAGCGCTACTTGCCACCAGGCTCAACTCTCGGTGAGAAAAGGGGACAGGCACCATTTTTTGAAGCAAAAAAACGTGCCTGTCCCCCTAGTGAATGACGCCGGCCTCGAGCCCGTGTTTGCGGAGTGCGAGCAAAGCCTCGTCGAGGTGTCCGCGGTTGTGCGTCGCCATGTATGACGTGCGGATCATCGCCCGCCCCGGAGGCACGGCCGGCGTGATCACGGGATTTACGAAAACGCCGTCTGCGTGCAGGTGCGAAACCATCGTGAACACCGTGTGGTCGTCACCGACGACCATCGGAATCACCGGCGTCTCCGAGTGTCCGGTGTCGAATCCGAGACTCCGTAGCTCGCCCTGCATGTAGCGGGTGTTCTCCCAGAGCATCGCTCGCCGCTCGGGCTCGCGCACGACGATGTCGAGAGCCTTGAGAACGGCCGCCGCGAGCGCCGGCGGTGGCGCCGCCGAGAAGATCTGGGCGCGAGCGTGATGACGGATGAAATCGACGATGTAGCGATCGCCGGCGATGAAGCCGCCGGCAGCAGCGAGCGACTTCGAGAACGTTCCCATGACGAGGTCGACTTCCGCATCGAGGCCAAAGTGCTCGCCAGTGCCGCGTCCGAATTCGCCGAGCACGCCCAAGCCGTGGGCGTCGTCGACCATCAACCGTGCACCGTAGCGATTCTTGAGCCGCACCAGCTCGGGCAGCTTGCAGAGGTCGCCTTCCATCGAGAACACGCCGTCGACGACGATCATCTTCCCGACGTCGTCGGCCGTCATGGCGAGCTTGCGCTCGAGGTCTTCCATGTCGTTGTGCTTGAACTTGACCATCTTGGCGAGGCCAAGACGCGCACCATCGATGATGCAGGCGTGATCCAACGCGTCGAGAAAGACCACGTCCTTCCGACCGAGGAGACAGCTCAACACGCCGAGGTTCACCTGAAACCCGGTGGCGAAGGTGAGCGCAGCCTCGCGCCGCATGAACTCGGCGAGACGATCCTCGAGCTCCACGTGCAGATCGAGGGTGCCGTTCAAGAGGCGGGAACCAGCACAGCCCGTACCGTATCGCTCGACGGCCTTGATGGCCGCCGCTTTGACCTCGGGGTGATTGGCCAAGCCGAGGTAGTTGTTGGATCCGAGCATCACCACACGTCGACCGTCGATCGTGACGACGGGATCCTGCGGGGACTCGATGCTGCGAAAATAATTGTAGAGGCCCTGACTGCGAAGCGAGTCCGCCAGCTCATAGTCGCGACACTTATCGAAGACGTCCACGCCGGATTCCTCCTGCCCTCACCGCCCACCGCGACCGAGGAGCCCCCCGGTGCCCGGGCGTTGCCGGACTATTCTTTATGCACAGGCCCGAGGCCGGGCCGCAAGCGCCTGCCTTTTCGACTCGTCGAACTTGCCAATCCAGCGCTCGAGGCGTGCAACGTCGTCGCGGCCATGGTTTCTTTAATGCCGATGTCGCTCATGACCAGCCTCGGCCTCGTCATTCTGGCGCTCTGGGCGCTCGCCCACGCGAAAACCAGTCGCCCGGACGGCACCCTCGTCCGGGGCCTTCACCCCTACCGGCGCCTGATGGGATTCATCATGCCAGGCCGGAACGAATCCATCGTTTATTTCGATAGTTACATCGATTCTCGCGAGCTCCTGGATTACCTCGAGCAGGCACGGCGACGCTTCGACTGCGACCTCACACACGCGCTCGTGGCGGCCGGCATAGCCTGCTTCGTCGAGAGCCCGACGATGAACCGCTTCTCGCTCGGCGGACGCCTCTACCAGAGAAACGGCGTCTACATATCGTTCAGCATGAAGCGTCAGCAGCTCGACCGCGCCGCGAAGCTGTCCGTCGTCAAGATTCGCCTTCAACCCGGCGAGACCTTCCGGTCGCTTTGCGAGCGCGTCAACGCAGGAATTCGGACGGAGCGCTCGGGAGAGCGAACCCACAGCGACAAGGAATTCGATTTTTTCGGGCATATACCGCGCCCCCTCATGCGGGCGGGCGTGTGGCTCCTCAAAACGCTCGACTACTACAACCTCTTGCCGGCGAGCTTCATCGAGAACGATCCGCTCTACGCAAGCATGTTCTGCGCCAATCTCGGCTCTCTACAAATGGGGGCGGGTTACCACCACCTCTACGAGTACGGGACCTGCTCGACCTTCGCGATGGCGGGCCAGCTCGAAGATCGTCCGGTTGTAGAAAACGGGCGGGTCGAGGTTCGGAAGGTGCTCCACTTACGCTTGAGCTACGACGAGCGCATCGACGACGGGCTCAACGCCCGCTTCGGCGTTCAGGCGATCGCGGGAACGCTGGAAAAACCCTTCAAAGCGCTTGGCTGCCTCGCCGACGACGGGCACGACGCACACCCCCTCGACCGACCGCGTGCCGAGCGTGCTGCGCGCGGGGCTAGCGGAGCTTCTGCGATCGCAGCAGCCTGAAGACGACCGGCCAAGCGAATATCAACGGATGACGCCGCTGCAGTGGCGTGAGCTCGACTTCGACACCCGTGTGTCGGGTGAGCTTGAACAGAGCGTACGGTAGCCAATCGCCGAACGTGAGCGCGGATTTCACTAGGCGCACTACGTAAACGCATTTCGCCGCACGGCTACGAAGACGCCAACGCCTGGCGAGCGACTCGAAGCGCGCGACGTCGAGTCGCACTCGAGTGCTCCCGTCCACATCGCGAGCGAGCGTCAGCTCGCCGCGATCCGCGAGCTCATTCATCGCGAGCGAGGCAACGCGGTCGTAGCGCGCAGGGTCGGCAGCGTAGAGCTCACGAATCGTTTCGGGCCGCTCTGTTCGCAGCTCGGTGGCGTACGTCGCGCGAAACCCTTCCTGCCACAGCCTTTCGGTATCGAGTCGCGAGCTTGAGAAATCGCGCTGAATCGCGAGCGCCGTGCCAACCATCGTCATCGCTGCGGAGGCACAAGCACCCGCGAGACGGTCTCGCACGCCGTCATCACGACACCAGGCAAGCCGTGCGGGCTGACAGAAGCGCGCCCACACGATCGAGTGCAGGGTGCGCCCCTCCGCGCCACGCTCGAAGTCCTCCCAAGATATGACTGCGTACTTTGAAAGGATGGAATCCGGACCCGCCCCGACGGAGAGAAAGAATACGTTTGGCGGGAGCGCGTAGTTCGCCGCTGCAAGCCAGCGCGAAGCGTACGCGTCGCGATACGAATCGACGATCGCGTAGAAGTCGAGGACGCTGCCCTCGAGTCGACGTTTGCGCAGGCAGGATCCATAGAAGACCACCGCCGAGACGGCGCCCGCGTGACGCTTCTCGATCTCTTCGCTCACTCGACGAGCTTCGTCGGGAAATCCGGCCGCGTGCTCGGCTCGGAAGATCGCGCTCAGTTCCGAGATCGGATCGGCAATAGGGTCGGCAATAGAATCGGAAAGCTGCCCAGCCACCGGCGTCAGGTCTGAACGAAACGCAGCCGGTCGTCCGCGCTGAGTGTGACGGTGCGCCCGGGGCGCGGCTCGAATAGCTCTCCGTCGATCGTCAAGCCGCAGTCGAGCGTCAGCTCGGTCGTGTGGACGTTGTGGCTCGTGTACCCCGCCTCGACGGCACCGCGCTCGTCGACGGGCTCGAGTCCTCGCAACACCTTGATCACGTTTTTCCAAGGATTCCGCCCCTCAGGCTCGAGGGCGGTGAAACGGATCGGCGCTCGCTCACGACCCCAGAACGGCCGAATCTTGAGGAAGAGGCGGTCGAGCGTGGTCGCCATGACAACGTGAAAGCGGCTCGCCGCCACCCGCGTTCCGTCGAGCGCGATCTCGACTCTGTCGGGGTCGAGCACACCGTCTCTCTTGCCAAGCGCATGCCGGAGCAAGAGAAGGCCGGTCATCACTCCCGAGCCGAACACTCCCTGACTCCGGCCGTACGGAAATACACGATGAGTGAGCTCGATGGCTCGATGGATGGTGCCGAATCCGCAAAACATTCCGTACTGCGGTCCGAGGTCATCACCCAACGAGACACGGAGGACCGAACGCTTCACGACTTGGGCTCGGATCGAGTTGTCGCGCGTGCTCTGACGAAGCTTCTCGAGCGCGCGGGCCGGGCTGCGGTCGCTTCCGATGTCGAGCGCGCTCATGTTCGTGCGCCCCGCTCGAAGCGGCGCGACGAGCGGTAGCTCGGGAAAAATCTGCCCGTTGGCCAGCAGCTCGGTCAGGGTCCGCTGAAGCGTACCGTCACCTCCGCTCACCGCGAGCACATCGACACCTCGCTCGGCCAGATGATGCAACGCTTCGCCTATCCCACCGGGACCGTCGGGCTGGATGTGCGGAACGTCGGGATGATCGCGAAGGAATTCCTTGATTCGCTCGGCGCGCTGTCCGCCCCCGCCGGCGGCGAGGTTACTCAGTACCCCTAGTCTCACGATTCGTATTGCCCCTGATTCCGGAAAACGAGGACCGCGTCGGCGGCGGGGCCCGCGCTTCTACCTTGCACCTTGTGGGTTTTCCAATGCTGCATCCGCGAGCACCCCCTCCACCGCTTCGAGGTCCGAGGGCCGGTCGACATCGAGCGCCGCCTCCGCGAAAGGCAGCAACACCAGAGCGACTCGGGCACCAACCCGACGAGACACCTCGATTTCCGCGTCGGCGACCGTGAGGCGCCGACAGAGGAATCGTAGCAGAGTCGAGGGACCGAAGTGCGATACGAGGCGCCAGGGGCGCTTGCGAGCTGCCTCGAGACCGACCCAGAACCGGGCGACAGCCGCCGCCCCGGGAGCTCGGATGAGAAAGAGATTGGCGCCGGAAATGGCAGCGTCCGCAAGGCGAATGAAGGTCCGCGGCCCGGTTGGGAACCGCGCGCGGTAAATCGTCTCGCTAACGGCACCGGCCACGACGTCGACTTCGCGATCGAGCGCCGCATCGAGAAATCGGGCTACCATCTCCGGAGTCAGCAGCGGGTGGTCAGCTGTCGTGACGAGGGCGATCTCGCCCGCTTGGAGCGCGTCGATATACGCGGCAATACTCGCGGCGGGAGACGTACCGCTCGCGAAGTGCTTCAGATCGACCCGAATTCCCGCCTTCTCGCTGAGCGCGCCGAGCGAGACGACGAGGTCCGGATCCTCGGCACTGATCCCGATCTCCCGGATGGATGGTTGTGCGGCGAGCGCCCGAATGACCCTCACGGCCATCGGCACTCCAGCAACCGGTACGAGCGCCTTGTGGCGGGCGCCCGCCGCTCCCGCCACGGGCTCTCCTCGGCCGCGACTGCCGGCCAACACGAGAGCGCGGTTCACTACGGCCCGCATCGAGGGATCCTACGATGCGCGCCGGAGCGGGCGCAACGAGAGGCGCGTGATCCGCGGCCGAGTTGACGCCGCCCCCTTGCCGTGTGCACGCTCTCGAGTCGGCTGAGATCGACTTCCATGCGACTTTTGACGGTGTTCGCCCGCGCCTACCCATGGCGAACGGCGCTCATGCTCGGCTGCCTGCTGCTCGCAGCCGTCGCCGAGGGTCTCGGACTCTCGAGCATTCTGCCCCTGCTCGGCCTCATCACGGACCGAGCGAGCGGCGCGGCCGACAACCAGATCTCCCGCACGGTGGAGACCGTGCTTCGCACTGTCGGCCTCGAGCCGACTCTCGGTGTCCTTCTCGCGACAATCGTTGGGGCCATGTTTCTCAAGGCCGCGCTCGTGCTCCTCGCGCAACGCCAGATCGGATACACGGTCGCGCACGTCGCGACCGACCTTCGCCTCGACCTGCTGCGCGCGCTGCTCGCTAGTCGCTGGGCGTACTACGTGAGAAAGCCGGTCGGCGTGCTCGCGAACTCGTTCGCCACCGAGGCATCGCGCGCTTCTCAGGCCTACCTCTACGGTGCGACCATCATGGCGCTCGCGCTGCAGTCGATCGTCTATTTCGGCGTCGCGATCGCAACGTCGTGGCACGCGAGCATCGGTGCGGCGACGCTCGGGGTCGCCACGATGGCCCTCCTCAATCGCTTCGTGCGCATGACCCGCCGCGCCGGGCTCCGCCAGACGCGACTGTTGAAAGACTTGCTCGGACGGCTCACCGATATCCTCTACGCGGTCAAGCCGCTGAAGGCGATGGCGCGCGAGACCTTGGTCGGCCCCCTGCTCGAGCACAAGACGCAGCGCTTGAACCGCGCGATGCGACGCGAGGTGCTGAGCAAAGAAGCGCTCAACGCGCTGCACGAGCCGTTGCTCGTTGCCACGATCGCCGGCGGCCTTTACATCGCGCTGACTCGCTGGAGCCTTCCGCTCGATCGCGTGCTGCTGCTTGCGATTCTCTTCGGCCGGCTGCTCGGTCACCTGCAAAAAATCCAGAAGAACTACCAACGCATGGTGGCATGCGATAGCGCGTTTTGGTCCATGCGCGAAACGATCGATGAGGCAACGGACGCTCGCGAGACCGTCACCGGAACGACACCGCCGCGACTCGAGCAAGCGATCGAGCTGCGTGACGTGAGCCTTTCGTATGGCGCGAAGCCGGTGCTGGATCACGCGTCTCTCGTGATCCCGAAAGGGCAAGTCACCGTCATCGTCGGCCCTTCGGGAGCGGGCAAAACGTCGATCGTCGATCTCGTCACGGGGCTGGTCCGGCCAACCGGGGGTGAGGTTTTCATCGACGACTTGCCGATGGCCGAAGCCGACATCGTGCGCTGGCGCCGCAAAGTCGGGTACGTCCCGCAGGAGACGTTCCTGCTGCACGAGAGTGTCGCCATGAACGTGACGCTCGGAGACCCATCGTTGAGTGCGGACGCCGTCCGCGCGACACTGGAGGCGGCGAATGCTTGGGATTTCGTCACGCGAATGGCCGACGGAGTCGACACGACGGTCGGAGAGCGTGGGTCGGCGATGTCGGGCGGCCAACGCCAGCGCATCGCGATCGCGCGCGCGTTGGCGCACGAGCCCGAATTGCTGATCCTCGACGAAGCCACGGCTTCGCTCGATCCGAAAAGCGAAGCCGAAGTTTGCGCGACCGTCCGCAGACTCCGAGGTCGAATGACGATCCTCGCCGTCTCGCACCAAGCTGCGCTGCTCGACGTCGCCGACAAGGTTTACCGTCTCTCGGATGGTCGTGCTCTCGAGGTTCCCGCGGCGGAGCGACGAGTGCTCCGAGAGACGGCCTGAGCCTGAGCCTCAGCCTGAGCCGTTTTCTGCCAACCAAGAGCTCGGCCGCGCGCCCGAAGCAGCTTCACGAATGGCCTGCACGATTCGGACGGCGTGGAAGGCAAGAGACAAAATCGTCCACACCGCCACCGCAACGAATCCCTCCGCCGGCCGAGCCAACACTACGGCGACAGAGAGAATCGCGAGATTCGGATTGCGTCTCGCGGTGATGAGGCGAAAGAAGGAGTCGACGGGCTTCCACGCGTGAATCTCCATCTTGTAGGCCGCGAGGAAGAATCCCTCCATCAATCGGCCGACGACGTAGCCGACGAGATTCACCCAGAGCGCCGCGCGCAAAACCGGGTCCGCGGAGTCGGTGAGGCCTTGCCACCACGCGAAGTACCAGAACGGCGGATGGATCAGATCTACGCCATGGTCGAATACGTCGCCGAACTTCGACGACGTCAGCGTCACGCGAGCGAGCTTGCCGTCGACCGTGTCGAGAAACGTCATCCCCCAAGCGAAAAGCAGGCCGAGCGCGAATTGCCCCTGCGCGAAGCAGAAGTAAGCGGCGAGAACGCAGGCCGCGCTCACGGCCGTCACCGTGTTCGGTCGAACAGCACGCTCGGCGCACCAGCGCGTCGCGATCCGCGCGGGCGCCGGCCAGAGATACTTGGTCACGAAATCGGTGACGCCCTTGTACGACGCACCAAACAGGATTGCCTCGATCTCGCGCACCGGGGCGGACGTCACCCGAACGACGTAGGGATCGGCTCGCTTGCGAAGCTTCTCGTCGTAAGAGGAAGCGAGCTCCCGCGGTGAGAGGACGGCGAGGCCTTCCGCACGTGCCGCGTGCGCTGCAGCCACGCCGTCGGAGTCGGCCCGAAGCCAGGCTTCAGCGCGTGATATCAACGCCGCGTCCACGTGGGCGGCGACGATCGAGGGATTGCCGTCGTGTCCGATTTGCACAATCGCGGAGCCCGGACGCCGAACAAGGTCCGAGAGTAAACGCTCCTCGTACACGTGGTCCGCGCGGACCAGCACCACGGTTGTGCTCGTCGGCCCTACGCTCGCGGCGACGAGCACCCGTGAAGCGCCCGCGCGACTGAGACCGCGTCGCAGACGCTCGACTTGCGAGAGGCCGTACACGCGAATCGAGCAGTCACCGACGACGATCGCAGCGGGCGACGACGCAGCGTTGAACTCAGGAGACGAAACGGGGATCATGCCGCGCACCGGAAGAACTGGATGTTTACGCTCGCTCAAATCGCCGACCCTCACGTCGCGCCGCTCCCGCAGCCGTCGATCGGTGAGCTTTCGAGCAAGCGGTTGCTAGGCTACCTGTCGTGGTGCGTGCGCCGCAAGCGCGTGCACACGAAGGAAGTGCTCGACGCGCTGACCGCGGACCTCGTCGCTGCGAAGCCGGATCACATCGCCGTCGTCGGAGATTTGACGAACATCGCCCTTCCGCGCGAGTTTTCCCTCGCGCTCGCATGGCTTCGCCGGCTCGGGAACCCATCCGTCGTGTCGGTCATTCCGGGCAATCACGATACGTACGTCGCTGAGCCTTGGGACCACACCCTCGCTCTTTGGGACGAGTACATGCGGAGCGATGCCGGTATCGCCGACGCAGGCACGGTCGCGGACCACGCCCCCGAGGCACGCTATCCCTGGGTGCGAATCCGGAGCGGCATCGCGATCGTCGGTGTATCGACGGCGATCGCCACGCTGCCTTTTCTCGCCACGGGAACAGTTGGCACAGCCCAGCTGCGTCGACTCCGCGACGCACTGCTCGCGCTAGAAAAGCGTGGCCTCTTCCGCGTCGTGCTGATCCACCACCCGCCTCTCGACGACTTGACGAAGAGACGGAAGCGCTTGGTCGACTCGGCCGCCTTCGCTCGGGTCGTCGAAGAAGTCGGAGCCGAGCTCATCCTGCACGGCCACACTCACACGGCCACCGTCGCCTGGATGCGGGGCGCGGGCGCCGCAGTGCCTGTCGTTGCTACGACGTCGGCGTCGGCGAACGGCAGCAACGAGCACGATCTCCGCGCTCGTTACAATCTATTTCGGATCGAGCGAGCCGCGGATCGCTGGGAGATCGAGATGGAGGTTCGCGCCCTCGAAGCCGACGATCGATTCGACGTGATCGAACGGGTATCGCTCACCGATACCGGCGCGGCTCGAGAGAGCGCACGATGAGCAGGATGAGCAGGGTGAGCAGGGTGAGCACGATGTCGACAGCCAACGCGACGATGACGAAGTTCGGCTACCCCGCCAGCGTGGTGGCCGAATACACCCACTGGGTGGTGCAGCTCCGCCCGCGACAGGTGACGCTCTGCGCTCTCGTCTTGGTCTGCAAAGCCGACGCGCGCGCGTTTCACGCGATTGGAGCCGCTGCCTTCCACGAGCTCGAGCGCGTCACCACCGACATCGAAGCGACTCTGGCAACGCTCGTCGCGTACGAGCGAATCAACTACCTCATGTTGATGATGGTCGACCCGGACGTGCACTTTCACGTCATCCCGCGCTACTCGGGCACGCGGCGGCTCGAAGCCATCGAGATCAACGACTCAGGTTGGCCGGGTCCGCCGGATCTGAAAGGTGGAATCGATGCCGACGCCTCGGTGCGAACCGCGCTCGTCACCGCGCTTCGCGGGGCCTGGCCTTCAGCTTGAGGAGGGAATCGACGCGGCGATCTGCGCGCGCCCGGCACCGTTCCAACGCTCGATCATCGCGCGCACGACTTCGAGGTCGTGCGGAAAATCGATCTCGCCCCAGTCGAGACCGTCGATCGAGACGGATTCGACGATGCCCCGCCGCGCCATGCGGTGGATGACCTGCGTGAACCAAGATTTGAGACCTTCGGGCGTTCGCATCAAACGCTCGAGCTCGGCGACGAAGGCTGCCGGGCCCTCGTTTCGGAAAATCATCATTCCGATGGACTCCGCGCCGACCCGCTCGATCGGCAAGTCTTTGCCGATCGCGACGACGCGCTTGCCGTGAAGCTCCACTTTCATGTCGTCCGCATCGTACTCGTCCGGATGGTTCACCGTGACCGAGACCGGTGCGACGGATTTCTCGAGCGCGGTGCGCGCAACGGCGGGCTCGAAAACGACGTCGCCGTTCAGCAGCACGAAATCGCCGTCCAGCTCATGTCGCGCCATCCAACAACTCGCGACGTTCTCTGCGACTTTGTAGAAGGGATTGAACACCGTGCGGATCGTCATTCCCGGGCGAGCTAGCGATTGGATCGCCGACTCGACGGCATCGGCCCGGAACCCGACCACCACGACGATCTCGCGGACGCCGCAAGCTTCGAGGTGCCGAACCTGCCATTCGAGAACGGATTTCCCCGAAAGGGAGAGCAGGCATTTCGGCCGGTCCGCCGTCAGCGGCAGAAGCCGCGAGCCCTGACCGGCGCTGAGGATGAGAGCCTTCATGGTGCCTCGAGGTGGGGCGCCGAACGAGGTCGGCGCAATCCGAGACTGTGGGATCGAGGGGCGGCTGTCAAATTCTCGGCTTCCGCGCTCGCGCCGGCTCGCCTCGCGTGCCCTCGCCGAGGTCACGCCAACGCGGACAGCTCGTCACATGATCGTTGACCATGCCCACGGCTTGCATGAACGCGTAACAGATCGTGCTGCCGACGAACTTGAAGCCTCGCCGCCTGAGATCTTTGCTGAGCGCATCGGACTGCTCGGAGCGTGACGGCACGTCAGCGAGTTTTCTCCACGCGTTTTGGCGTACTCCTCCGTCGACGAAGGCCCAGACGTAGCGATCGAAGGTTCCGTGCTCCTTCGAGACGGCGAGAAAAGCTTTCGCGTTGACGACCGTAGAAGCGATCTTCAACCGATTGCGCACGATCCGAGGATCTTCGGCGAGTGCCGCTAGCCTCGCGGCGTTGAAGCGGGCCACTCGCTCGGGAGCGAAGTCGGCGAACGCACGTCGATAGCCTTCCCGCTTCGCGAGTATCGTCGCCCAGCTGAGGCCGGCCTGGGCGCCTTCCAGTAACAGGAACTCGAAGAGAACACGGTCATCGTGGACCGGCACGCCCCACTCTCGATCGTGGTAGTCCCGGTACTCGGGACTACGGTCACTCCACTCGCAGCGAGGCATCGAGCGGGTGCTAGTGCGAGTCGCCGCTCGGCTTCGGCGTCGCATACGCTGAAGCGGCGCCGTGCTCGTAGACGAGCAAGCCGCCCGATTGTCCGACGCGAACCGCGAGAATCAGTGTCACGAGAGTGCCGAAGACAGCGATGCCGGCGGCGATCGCGATCCGTTCGGCGCCGAGCAACAATACCCCGACCGTGGATGCGAGAGTGAGCCCGGCCGACCAGACAAATGGCTCGGCGCGATGCTCGTGCTCCTCGATCCAACGCTCGTCGACCACGCGCTCCACGGTTTTCTCTTGCGCTTCACCGGTGTTCATCGCGGCGAGCCCGCCGAAGAAAACGACGGCTTGCAACGCTACGACGATGGACCAACTCCGTTTGTCTGCAGCACCGCGCGCCAGAGCGATCGCCAGCGCGAGCGCGAGCCACGGCACGACCACGGCGATCCCGAGCGGGATATGGACGATCGCCGCATGAAGAGGAATACTTCCCATCCGCGACCCTTAGCGTTTTTCGCCATTGATTGCAGGCCGGGCTGCGCTAATAGAACATAGCGGCGGCGGATATGGGGACCGATCTGAAGTTGAGAAGCGTTCCGGAGAAGCTCGTTTTCGGGCCCAAGCCCGGGGCGGACCGAGGGGCGTCTCCCTCCGTTCGAATGTTCCTCGGCACCGAGGACTCCCAGTACCGCGCCGAGCGCGTGTTCCTCTACTCCGTCGAGAAACATCGCAATCCTTCGCGCACCTACGAGATTTATTTAATGAAAAATGTCGCCGGTTTTGCTCGCGGGAGCTGGCGGACGAACTTCACGAACTATCGCTTCGCGATACCCGACTGGGCCGGCAAAACAGGTAAGGCGATCTACAACGACGTCGACCAGATCTATCTCGTCGACCCCGCTGAGCTCTTCGATCTCGATCTCGGCACCCATGGTTATCTTTCCGTTTCAGCCGAAGACACTTCGGTCATGCTTCTCGATTGTGCCCGCATGGCAGCCGTGTGGAATCTCGCGGCCGCATCGACGCAGGACAAGAGCGAGCTCCTGAAAGCGGCCTCGTCTCGAGACGGCCTCTGGGGCCTGCTCGATGCCGGTTGGAACGCCCGCGATCTCGAATACCGCCCCGAATCCTCGAAGGCCGTGCATTTCACGTTGCTGCACACGCAACCGTGGATGCCGAGCCCCGACCAATACTCGTATCATCCTCACCCTTTCGGCGACCTCTGGCACTCCCTCGAGCGGGAAGCGGACGAGAAGCGCTTTCACGCTTTCAACGTCGCCCAGCCGAGTGCGCGTTACTCGCACGCGATCGCCCAAGCGGGAGCCGGCGCCGCGGCGCGAGCAGCGACCGGCACTCCCAATGACTTGGCCGCCTTCGTCGCCCACTACCGACCCCGAAGCGTCCTCGCATGCACGTCGAGCGAAGCCACTCCGGTCGTTGCGACCGACGCGACCGTGACGCGGTTCGTCCCGGCGGCGGGCGTTTCGTGGCCCGAAGGCTCGTTCGACGCGGTCCTCGTCGATTGCCTGCTCGAGCATCTTCCCGCCGAGGACGTCGCCTGGGTTCTCGACGAGATCTTCCAACGCGCTGAGCGCCTGGTCTCGATCTCCGTAACAGCGAGCGACGCGCCCGCCATCGCGGCGCCCGACTCGAACGATCCCTGCCTTTGCCTCCGCCCGGTCGAATGGTGGCGGCAGCAAGCGCAGGCCGCGGCTCGAGGTCGCGTGGCGTGGCGACTCGACACCCGCTCTGCAACTGATCCGACGCGTCGTCTCGGTACATTCGAAGCCTTAAGCGACTCCAATCGCGGCGCGCCATCGGTGTGGCTGCTCCTCGGCGTGAAAGGCGGCGACAACGCCCAGGTGATGGACCTCGCCAATGCGCTCGGTTGGCCTTACGAAGCAAAGCAGCTCGCCTTCAACCCTCTGCACGTGCTGCCGAGCGTCCTCGTTCGCGGATCGCTCGCGAACCTCGACCGAAGAGGTTCCGCGACACTCGTGCCACCCTGGCCTGATCTGGTGATTTCTTCCGGAAAGCGGAGCGTACCGGTCGCCAAGTGGATTCAGGAACAGTCGGAAGGTCGTGCGCGCTTGATCCACGTGGGTCGACCTTGGGCACCGCTCGAGTGGTTCGACTTGATCATCACCACCCCGCAGTACGGTCTACCCGCAAGACCGAACGTGCTGCACAACACGCTCCCGCTTCACGGCGCAGACGGTGTCGATCGAAAAGATGTGGCGGGCAACGAACGTTGGGAGCGGGAGCTCGAGCGACTGGCAAGGCCGTTGGTCGCAGTTCTCGTCGGCGGGAATAGCCCTTCTTACGTGATCGACCCGGCCACCGCCGCGAAGCTCGGCGCCGAAGCGTCCGTCGCGGCACGCAAGCTCGGGGGCTCGCTCTTCGTCGTGACGAGCCCGCGCACGAGCCCGGAGGCCGCGGACGCGCTCGAGGCAGCCATCGAAGGCTCTCATTTCTTTCATCGCTGGCGCAAAGGCTCCGACAATCCATATCGTGCGATCTTGGCCCTCGCGGATCGCTTCGTCGTCACGGGTGACAGCGCGTCCATGATCGCCGAAGCCTGTGCCACCGGGCGCTCGGTCTCGATCTATCCGGTACCGCGCCGCTTCGATGCCGTTCCGGGATCGGCGATGTTTCGCGACGGAATCGTCAATTGGCGAGCGTCGCGCACGAGCGATCGTGGCACACCGAAGCAGCAAGACTGGGTCTCTCGCTTCTACGATCGCCTGGTGGATGCAGGGTTGCTCACGCCTCCACGCGATCTCGAGGCCTACCACGCGCGGCTTCGCGCCGATGGCCTGGTCACACTCGGAATCTCCACCAACGGCGAGCCTCATCGACGGCGCGCTTTCGACGACATCGAGCGTGCCGTTGAGCGAGTGCGCCAGGTTTGGAACGCCGCGCGCTCGGTACGATGAGAAAATCCGTGAGCTATCTCGATTTCGCTCTGATCGACTCTCTCAACGCCGAGCGCTTCCGCGCTACGAAGCCTTATCCCTGGGTCAACCCCATCGGTTGCCTGACGAGCGACGGATTTCAGGCGCTGCATGCGACCCTGCCTCCGGTCGAGCGCTTCACCCGCATCTTCGGCAAGGAGCGATCGCACGGTCAGCCGAGCCACGACCGCTTCGCACTCGAGTACGACGAGACTCTGGATTTCTCCAAGCCCTGGCGCGACTTCATCGCGGAGCTGGAGAGCGACCGCTACGCGCGATTCCTCCGACGCATGATCGGTCACGGAAACCTCTCGATCTCGTTCCACTGGCACTACACGCCGAACGGCTGCTCCGTCTCACCGCACTGTGATGCGATGCACAAGCTCGGATCCCACATTTTCTACTTCAACACGGAGGACGATTGGGATCCCGGGTGGGGCGGCGAAACGCTCGTGCTCGACGATCACGGGCGTTTCGACCCGAAATCGGCGCCGGCTTTCGAAGACTTCGATGCCTCGGCGGCTTCGAGCTCGCTCGGAAACTCGAGCTTGCTCTTCGTGCGGGGTGAGAGCTCGTGGCACGGCGTTCGCGAGATTCGTTGTCCGCCCGATCGCTACCGCAAAGTTTTCATCGTCGTGATCAACGACAAGCTTCGCCTCGCGGCGAAGGATCTCTGGGCGCGCGTGCGCGGCAAGAGAGCGGCAGCCTATTGATCGTCGGCCCGCGGTGAGCGCCGTGAGGGCCTACTTTTTCCGAATCCGACTCCGATGATCTCACCGTTCAAGCGATGGCTACCGCGGGCCGCGGGCTGCACGGCGGCCGCGGCCCTTGCAACGGTTGTGCTGCGCGCGACAATCGCCGATCGGACACCGCTGTCCGCTTGGGTGTTTTACTTCGTGCCGCTACCGCTCGCGGCGCTGGCCCTCGTCGGTGCAGCTTTGCTTTTCGCCGCCGCGATGCGGCCGCGATCGGCAATTGCCGCCGCCTGCGCCGCAGCTTCCCTCTACGGCTTCTGGACTTTCGCGCACACCTTCAACGAGCGCTGTGAGGTCGCCTTGCCGAGCGATCTCCACGTCGTCTCGTGGAACGTGAACCATCTCCGTCGCGGCATGGAGGCGGTTGCGGACCGACTCGCCGCTACCGATGCGGACGTCATCGGGCTCGTAGAGGGGAGTCACCCTAGCGCGAAGCATCTCGCGTTTTGGCGCTCCCGCTTCCCGGGCCACACCGTGATCCTTCCCGGTGGCGGGCTCGTGCTCATTGTCCGCGGCAACGTGGTCACGAGTGATATGCGGGAGCTGATCGGGATCAGTCGCTTGCTCGTCGCCGACGTCGAAATCGACGGGGCAGCGCTGCGCCTAGCTCTCGCCGACCTCGACGCGAGTCCGCGCTTCGACAAGAAGACTCTTCTCGAAAGAACCTTCGATGCCGCGCGTGGCGGCGATACTCTCCCAACGATCGTAATGGGCGATTTCAACACGCCGATCGATTCGCTTTGGTTCCGCGCGGTGCGCGAACGGTACGTGCATGCGTTCGAAAAAGCGGGGACCGGATTTCTCGCCACCTGGCCTGCCGAGTGGCCCTTTCTGGCGATCGACCACATTTGGGCAGGCCGGGGACTGACCGCTACCTGCGCTCGACTCGAAGTGTCGCCGCTATCGGATCACTCGATGTTTCGTGCCGTTTTTCGCCGCGGGGGCATTCGGGCAACGACCGAGCCTCCGCTATAATCCCTGCGCATGGAAATCTTGGACCCGGCCGCCATCGAGCCCTTCCGCGGCACGATCAACTACTGGGCGCTTCAGACGATCGCGATGATGCTCACCGCGGCCGTGATCCCGCGCATGCGCATCACGAGCATTTTCGGCGCTCTCGGCATCGTGCTGGCGCTCGCGCTGGCGAACGCGACGATCTGGGACACGGCGCTCTTCTTCAGCGTCCCCGAGTCGTTCTCGCGTCATGCACTCACGCTGCTCGCGGCCAACGGGATTTTCTTCTGGGTTCTCGTCAAGCTTCTCCCGGGAATCGAGGTCGAAGGCTTCGCGCCGGCTTTCGTCGCCCCGGTCGTGTTCACGGCGCTCAGTCTCGCGATCTCAGCCTACGGCCGCGACATCGACGTGCTCGAGCTCGGAAAGAAGGGTGCGGAGATGCTCGGGATCCTACGGGACCGACTGAATGTCGGCGGCTCGTCCACGCCGCCCTAGTCGAGCTGTCGTTCAGTCTGCGCGAGCAAAGACCGGAACGATGGCGGTATCTCCGTAACGCGTCTGCTCGGACGTCAGTTTGAATCCGAGATCGAGGAGCTCTTTCGCTTTCCGGTCTCGAGTTCGACTCGATTCGCTCCCGAGCACGATCGCGATCACGCGCTTTCCGCCGCGACTCGCGGTCGCGGCGATCGAGAATCCAGCGGCGTGAAAATACCCCGTCTTGAGGCCGTCGCAGCCCGGGAAGCTCTCGAGCAGCGTGTTGTGCGAGCGCATCACGAAGCGACCCGCGCGAAGCGAGTGGATCTTGGCCGACGTGTAGCGGAGCGCGCCGGGCCGCGAGAGAACGGCGCGGGCCAGACGCGCGATGTCACGCGGCGTCGTCACGTCCGGCTCTTGGCCCGCGCTCGGAGGCAGTCCGTGTGGCGATTGGAAACGCGTCGCGGTCATGCCGAGCTCTCGCGCCTTCGAGTTCATCTTCTCGACGAAGCCGTCGCGAGAGCCGCCCACGTGGACGGCGAGCGCCGCCGCGGCATCATTGGCCGACTGGATCATCAACGCGAAGAGCAAATCGTCTACGGTGAGAACTTCGTTCTCGGCGAGATAGATCTGAGATCCGCCCGTGCGTGCCGCCTCGGCCGTTATGCGAACCGGATCGTCGAACGCGATGTCGCGGCGATCGACCGCGTCGAGCGTGAGCAGCAAACCCATGAGCTTGACGACGCTCGCAGGGTAGGTCTTTCGATCCGCGCCGTCCTCGAAGAGCACAGCACCGGTCTCGGCGTCGACCACGATCGCGCCCACGTACGGATCACGCGCCATGATCGAGATGCGCGCTTGGGCGACCCCGACCCAGATACAAACCGCGAGCGCCGCGCCCAACCCGGCCACGCGCAAGAAACTAGCTCCCCACATCCCCCCGCCTCCTCGTCCCCGCACCCGGCCGCCCGCCGCGACCGCGCTTCTCACCCTCAACGATTCGTCATTCCGCGGCTTTCTTCTATTGCGTCCCGGTGCCTGGTTGGGCCTTGGTCTTGCCAGCCCCGGCCTTCGGGTTTTTAGCGGCGCGCTGTTCAGCGAGCTGCGCTTGTCGTGCGGCTAGTTTCTCGGCCTTCTTGGCATCGCGCTTCGCTTGAAGGGCGGCTTGGCGCGCCTGCTGCTTCTTGGTGAGCGGCTTGCTTGGCTTTCCCTTCACCACGGGCGGCTTCGCTCCGGGCTTCGCGGCCGGCCTGCCAACCGCCTTCGCGTCCTGTTTCACGGCTTTCCCGCCGGTTGCCGGGGCGACGGCAAGGCTCGGCGTTACGACCCAGAGTACCGCGGCCAGCGTCAAGACGAGATTTCTGACGACACGCATTCGGGGGATCATAGCATGCGCTCTCTTGGCTTGCGGTGCGGTGCCGGAGAAAACGGTTGACAGCGCCGAATCCGAAGACGTACGGTTTCGATGCCAGCGCGCCGAACCGCAACGCGGCGGCGACGCGCGGAAATGACCCGCCCTACAGAGGCGGGCCCGAGAGCCGGCGCAATACCGGCATGATCTGGGGGCGAGGATAAGACCCGAGCCCCCAGAACTATTTTCAGGAATCAATCAGCGCTGCTTACAAACGCCCCCGCCGACGCGCGCTTGTCCGGCAAATCCGCCGGAGATCGTAGTCGTTGTCGTGTCGAGCGCCGTCGTGGTGGTCTCGAGTCGCGTCGAGCTCGTCGTCGTGCTCGTTCCCGATCCGCAGGGGCATTGAAGCGTTATCGTCTGGCCAACCGCTTTTTGCAGACAGTAGAGCGCGTCGGTCGCGGAGATCGGGAGCTCGCCACTCGGCGCGCAAATGCATTCTGGCGTGCAGGTTTGAAGAAGCACGGCGGCGTTCAGGATGTAGAGGCAGTCGCTCGCCACCGGCACCGGGCCGTTGCTGAGCGGCTGACTGCAATCGCCCTGCGCGGCGAGGGCGGTAACGGAGGTGAGCGGCGAAACGACGAGCATCGCGACGAGCGCCACTGCACCGAGCCGCCGACCGAGTCTCTCCGAAATTCTCATGCGAACCTCCGCGCCAGCATCAGAGTACTGCAGAATACTGCGACTCGCGGGCGGAAAAAAGACGCTTCTCGCATTCGCCTCTACAAAGAAGCCCCGAGCGCGCTCACGCCCGGGGCTTCGATAGAGTCGATGTTCGATTTCGAGTCGGGCTAGAAGTCGTCGTCACCGCCCATGTCCGGCATGCCGCCGCCCGAGCCGCCACCAGCTTTCTTCTTGGGCTTCTCGGCAACCATCGCCTCGGTCGTGAGCAAGAGAGCCGCGACGGAAGCGGCATTTTGCAACGCCGTGCGCACGACCATCGTCGGGTCGATGACGCCTTCCTTCACCAGATCGCCGTACTCTTCGGTGGCGGCGTTGAAGCCGAACGCGTCTTTGCCTTCGCGAACCTTGGCGACGACGACGGAGCCTTCGTGGCCGGCGTTCATTGCGATACGGCGACACGGTTCTTCCATCGCCCGCATGACGATCGTGACGCCGATCTGCTCTTCGTCGGAGACCTTGAGACTGGCGAGCTTCGCCGAGGCGCGCACTAGCGCCACGCCGCCGCCAGGCACCACGCCCTCCTTTACAGCAGCACGCGTGGCATGCATCGCATCCTCGACGCGCGCCTTCTTTTCCTTCATCTCCATCTCGGTCGCCGCACCGACCTTGATCACTGCGACGCCGCCGACGAGCTTCGCGAGACGCTCCTGCAGCTTTTCGCGATCGTAGTCGGAGGTCGTGTCTTCGATCTGCTTTCGAATCGTGTTGATGCGGCCTTCGATGTCGGACTTCTTGCCGCCACCGCCGACGATCGTCGTGTCGTCCTTGTCGGCGACCACCCGCTTCACCTTGCCGAGATCGCCGATCTGCACGTTCTCGAGCTTGAGGCCGAGCTCCTCGGAGATCACCTTGCCGCCCGTCAAAACGGCAATGTCGGTCAACATCTCTTTTCTACGGTCGCCAAAGCCGGGCGCCTTGACCGCGCAACAGTTGAGCGTGCCACGGATCTTGTTGACGACGAGCGTCGCGAGCGCCTCACCCTCGATGTCCTCGGCGATGATCACGAACGGCTTCCCCGCTCGCGCGATCGCTTCGAGGATCGGAAGCAGGTCCTTCATGCCCGAGATCTTCTTCTCGTGGATCAAAACGAGAGCGTCTTCGAGCGTTGCCGTCATGCGCTCCGGCTCGGTGACGAAGTAGGGGGAGAGGTAGCCGCGGTCGAACTGCATGCCTTCTACCACGTCGAGAGTCGTCTCGAGGCCCTTCGCCTCTTCGACCGTGATGACGCCTTCTTTCCCGACTTTGTCCATTGCTTCGGCGATGATGTCGCCGATCGCGCTGTCGGAATTGGCCGAGATGGTTCCCACCTGAGCGATCTCGTCGCGGCTCTTCGTCGCCTTGGAAAGCTTCTTCAGCTCCTCGAGCGACTTCTCGACGGCCGCCTCGATGCCGCGCTTGATCGACATCGGATCGTGGCCCGCAGCGACCATCTTCGCGCCTTCGCTGTAGATCGCTCGCGCGAGCACGGTTGCGGTCGTCGTGCCGTCACCCGCGACGTCCGAGGTCTTGGTCGCGACTTCCTTCACCATCTGCGCGCCCATGTTCTCGAACTTGTCCTCGAGATCGACGTTCTTGGCGACCGTCACACCATCCTTGGTGATGGTCGGTGCGCCCCAAGACTTTTCGATGACGACGTTGCGACCCTTCGGGCCTAGCGTCGCCGTCACGGCGTCGGCGAGAACGTTGACACCGCGCATGATGCGGCTTCGCGCGGACTCACCAAAGGTGATCATTTTTGCAGCCATCTCTTCTACTTACCTCTCCTTGGTTCGGGTCGGGGTTCGGCGAGCCGTCAGTCGAGGACGGCCATGATGTCTTCTTCGCGCAAGATGAGGTGTTCCTCGCCCTCGAGCTTCACCTCGCTACCGGAGTACTTGCCGAACAACACCCGGTCGCCTTTCTTCACTTCGGGGGGAATGAGCTTGCCGTTGTCGTCGCGCCGCCCGGGGCCGACGGCTACGACCTTGGCCTCCTGGGGCTTTTCCTTGGCGGTGTCTGGGATGATGATCCCACCCGCGCTCTTCTGCTCTTGCTCGAGCCGCCTCACAATTACACGGTCGTGAAGCGGTCGGATCTTTGCCGCCATGTTCTCTCCTCCAGGGGCCCGGGGCCGTCGAATCGATTGTCGCCACGGCGCCGGTCAGCGCTGAGCGTCGGGATGGCGATTAACCATCCGTCTCGGCAAGGCAAGGAGACAGCTCTAATTAGTTGGGGTGTCTCGCCCAACCCTCTGATTTTACGAAGGTAGGGGTATCGTTAGGCTTTCCGTTGCCACGACCGGCATATGGAAGTCGCGAGCCGAGACATCTCGTGCCAGGCTCCCCCGGCGATGCGCTTCGTTCACACATCGGATTGGCACCTCGGTCGGAGCCTCTACGGCTTCAACATCGTCGACGACCAGGCGCACATTCTCGAGCAGATCGTCGCGATCACGGCAGACGTACGCGCCGACGCGCTCGTAGTAGCGGGCGACATTTACGACCGGGCCGTGCCGCCGCCCGACGCCGTTCGACTGCTCGACGAGACGCTCGCTCGCGTCGCCCTCGAGCTTCGAGTCCGTGTGGTGCTCATCGCGGGCAATCACGACGCCCCCGAGCGACTGGCCTTCGGCTCTCGCCTGATCGCCTCGAGCGGCGTCCACATGGTGGGGCGCCTAACGGCCGAGCCCGTCCGGGTGCCGTTCGACGACGAGCACGGCTCCGTCGATCTGATCGCTTTGCCATATACCGAGCCGCCGAACGTTCGTGAAGTCATGGCCAACGCGCAGCTCCTCGACCACGACTCCGCGTTCGCCGCGCGCGTCGGAAGAGCGCGGGCTGCGCTGAAGCCGGCGAGCCGAAGCGTGCTCGTCGCCCACGTATTCGCGAGCGGCGGCACGGCGAGCGAGTCCGAGCGACCGCTGACAGTCGGGGGCGCCGGTGCTGTCGAGCTCCGCAACTTCGACGGGTTTCACTACGCGGCTCTCGGTCACCTTCACCGGCCGCAATCGGTCGGTCGCGCGGAAGTCCGGTATAGCGGCTCGCCGCTCAAGTATTCGCTCTCCGAGATCGATCACGCGAAGTCGGTATCCGTCGTCGATCTCGATGCGCGCGGCGAGTGTCGCGTCGAGGTCGCGCCTCTCTCACCGCGCCGTGAGCTCCGTCGCGTGGAGGGAACCCTAGCCGAGATCCTGGAGCGTGGTGTCGAAGGCGGAAGTCGCGACGACTACGTGCTCGCGGTGCTCGCCGATCGCGAGCCTCTGCTCGATGCGCTCGCGCGCATTCGCCAAATTTATCCAAACTGTGTCGAGCTCGATCGCTCGGCGTTCTTCGCACGCGCCGCCACCGAGCGCGCCATCGGCGCCGACGTGCGACGGACGAGCGAACGCGAGCTGTTTGCAGCCTTCGTCGAGCAAGTTACGGGCGAGAAGCTACGCGACACGGAGGGCGCCGTTTTCGCGGAGATCGTCGACGAGCTCGCCCGCGCCGCGCGCGAGGCTGACGCGTGAAGCCGCTCGCGTTGACGCTGCGCGCGTTCGGCCCCTATGCGGCCGAGCAGATTCTCGATTTTCGAGAGCTCGCCGACGCGCGCCTCTTCCTCATTCACGGGCCGACGGGTGCGGGCAAAAGCACGATTCTCGACGCGATCTGCTTCGCCCTATATGGCGAAGCCTCGGGTGGCCAGGGCGAGCGCGACGCGCAGGCCATGCGAAGCCATCACTGTGATCCTACCTCGCCGACCGAGGTCGTCCTCGATTTTTCCGTCGGAGCCGAGATCTACCGTGTCGAACGATCGCCGGAGCAAGAGCGCGCGAAAAAGCGAGGTCCCGGCACCACTGAGCAAGCGGCGCGAGCCAACCTTTGGCGCCGCACCGGCGTCGGCGCCGCCGAGGAAGGCGCCGTGCTCGCGACGAAGTGGAACACGGTCACGGCTTCCGTCGAGGATATCATCGGATGTAGCAGCGACGAGTTTCGGCAGGTGGTGGTTCTGCCGCAGGGACAGTTCCGAAAGCTCCTCCTCGCCGACTCGAACGAGCGCGAGAAGATTCTCGAGACACTGTTTCGCACGGAGCACTTCCGAAAGATCCAAGAGGCCATGAAGGAAGCTCAACGAAGCCTCGCGCGCGAAGCCGGCGAGATCTCGCGCGAGAAATCCAGCCTTCTCGAACAAGCGATTTGCGGGTCGACCGACGAGCTCCGGCGCACGATCGAGATCGCTCGCGAACGCGCGGTCGGCTTGACGACTGAGCTGGGAATCCGCCGCGACGCTCGCGACCACGCGGAGCGCGCGCTCGAGCAAGGTCGCAACATCGCGACGACCCGCGATCGTGCGCGAATCGCGAGCGCTCGCCTCGAAGAGTGTCGGCGTCGCGAAGATGCTATGATGAAGCGCCGAACGACTCTCACGCTCGCTCGTCGTGCCCTCCCCCTCCGCGAGCTCGCGCGCAACGCGGCCGAAGCGGCCGCTCTCGCGCAAACGAGCGCGAAACGAGTGTTCAGCGCACGGGACGCCGAACGCCAGACCGAGCGCGCGACGGCGGAAGCGCGTACCGTGTTCGAGCACGAGCGGTCCCCCGAGTCCGTCGCGACGCGCGCGGCGGCAGTAGAGACGGTTCGGGGCTACGAAACGCTCCGCCCGCGGATTACGGAGCTCCAGCGCGGGCGTATCGAGCGTGCGCGTAGCGCCGCCGCTCTCGCACGCTGCGTCGCGCTCGTCGCGGAGCTCGAGGCAAAACACGGGACGACTCGCGAAGCGCTCGCGCTCAAAGAGGCGGAGGCAACGACCTGCGAGCAGATTGCCGCCTCACGCGACGACGTGCGGGCTGCAGCGGACCGTGCCGGGGCGATCGTCGCACAGCGAGAAGATCTCGACGCGAAGCGACGTTTGCTGCGCGTTGCCGACATCGAAGCGACCACGGCACGCGCCGACCTCGCGACGGTTGCCGAGCACGCTACCGCCGCGGAACGACACGTAGACACGTTACTCCGCTCGCGCGACGAAGGGCGCGCGGCGAATCTCGCCGCATCGCTTTCGCCCGGCCATCCCTGCCCCGTCTGCGGTTCGACCGATCATCCAAGCCCGGCTGTCGGGCAAGATGTCAGTCCCGGCGAGCCCGAAATCGCTGACGCTCGCGCAGCGCGCGAGCGCGCTCAGTCGGCGCTCGCGCATGCGCGTGAGCGTGCAGAGACGGCGGCAAACGTACTCGCGGCGACGAGTGGTGCCGTCGAGACTCTGGTCGCGCAGCTCGGCGCGAGTGCGGAGCAAGCGATCGACGATCTCATTCGAGCGGCGCGAGGAGCTGCGAGTCGATTCCAGCGATCCGAGCGTGCGATCACCGAGCTCGCCACACTCCGTCACAACGTGGCCACGACTCGCGACGAAGCGCTTCGGCTCGATGGCTTGCTCGTCGATGCCCGCAAGGCTGCAAACGATCATCGCTCCGCCGACGCCGCGCTCGGCGCGACGCTGATCGCGCTCGAAGCTTCCGTCCCTACCGACATCGCCACCGAAGACGCGCTGGCCACTGCGCTGACGCTTGCAGAGGCGCGCGTGTGGAGCCTCGAGGCAAGGCTCGATGATGCCCGCCGGAAGAAAGAGCTCGCGTCGATCGCGCTCGCCGAGGCCACCGCCCGTCGCGAAGGAGACGAGCGAGCGTTCGCAGGAGCGGACACGGCGTCGAAAGCAGTCGCCGCTCGGATGGCCGAAGCGCTCGCGCGGGCCGGATTCGACGGCGCGGGCGCGATGCACGCCGTTCTACTTTCGGAAGCCGAGATCGACGTCGAGGAAGCGGAGATCGCGCGCTTCGACCGCGAGCTCGCATCCGCGCTCCACGCGAGCGAACAAGCGGACGCCGAAGCCGCCGGCCTTTCCGCACCGGACGTCGAAGCGCTCTCGAGACAATCCGATGAAGCGCGCAGCGCTTATGAGGCCGCCGTCCAGGCAACCGCTTCGGCCGACGCACACGCGGTCGAGATCGACCGGCTCCTCGCGAGAGTCCTGGCGCAGGAAGGAAGGCTCTCGGCGCTCGACGGACGGTACGGAACGGTCGGCCGCATCGCGGAGCTCGCGGACGGAAAGAATGCGATCGGTCTCCCTTTCCATCGCTATGTGCTCGGAGCGATGCTCGACGACGTGCTACAGACCGCGAGCGTGAGGCTCAGACGGATGAGCCGCGGCCGCTATCTGCTCGTGCGCTCGACGGAGCGAGGCGATCGACGCACGACCACGGGGCTCGAGATCGAAGTGGAAGACTCGTACACGGGCACTCGAAGATCCGCCGCCACGCTCTCGGGCGGGGAAAGCTTTCTCGCTGCGCTCGCGCTCGCGCTCGGCCTTGCGGATGTGGTCGAAGCTTACGCCGGCGGCGTGCGCCTCGAGTCCGTATTCATCGACGAGGGTTTCGGGTCTCTCGACGCGGAGTCACTCGATCTCGCGATCGGTGCGCTCTTCGACCTTCAGCAAAGCGGCCGTCTCGTCGGCGTGATCTCGCACGTGGCCGAGATGCGCGAGCGGATCGATGTGCGCTTGGAGGTCGAGCTTGGCCGGGACGGAAGGAGTCGTGCCCACTTTCACGTCCCTTGAGCGACCCGCGGGTGCAATGATGGGGGGCTCGATGCGCCCGATCGCCGCTAGCGTCATCGCACCGCGATCCGCCGGCATGCCGAAAGCGCGGTCCACCGCGCCGTCACCGAAGCAGAGCAAGCCGCAGCAGCTTGCCCCGTCGACTCGGTCTGCGTTGGTCCCGGCGAGCACGAACGCGCCGTCGCGGGGGTAGTAGCCCCGGGGACGCGCGGGGTGGATGCCGGTGGTCCCGCTCCGGCCGTCACCGATCAAAACCAGACGCTGGGGCTCGCTCATCGAGCCGAGGTAGCAGTCGGTGCCCGGCCCTCGAAGCCGATTCGTGCCCTCGACCTCAAAACGGAGTCGCAGCTTCAAATCCAGCTCGAGCGTGCCGCGCGCAGGGTCGATCCGCCCGGTGACCGGCGCGCTCGCCTCGAAGGTGTTGATCACGACACCGTCGCCGCCGAGGAGGTTTTCTGCGCTACGATGGTAGCGCGGGGGGAGATCCACGCTCTCGGCAGGAAACACCAGGTTTCCGCGCTCGTCGACCGTCCCGACGAGCACCACCAAGTCACGGGACTGCGCGTCCGCTTTATCCTCGCTGTCATCCGAAGGCGTCACGCACTCGGGATCTGCGGGAAAGTCGACGAGCGTATCCTGAACCCCTTGAGCGAAGCCGCTGTGATCGTCGTTGTTGAGTCCGTCGCTGCACTCGGCCGGCGCCTTCGCGTCGAAACGAAATCCGACGGAGCTCACGCCGATCGCAGGTCCCGTCTCGTAGCGAACGTCGAGAAAATCGAGAGTGAGGACGATTTGGCCCGGATTGGCGACGACCGGCACGTCCGCCTGCACGGCCGGCGCGACAAGCGACATATAGAAGAGCAAAGTCACGGTCAGGCGGAGGGGATGCGCGTGTTCATCGCTCGCGGCGGGACGGAGAGTGAAGCTCCGATCTTGCACGCTAGTTGCCAAGGTCGTCCGGTTCGAGCGAGCAGCATAGCCATGACATCGCGCGCTACGTCAATGACCGACGCGACGTGACGCGTACTTTCGGCTTGGGTGGCGTGGTCGCGAAGCAGGCCTTGCACGCTTGCGAGGCTCGCTCGACCGGGGGATCGAAGCGGTTGCTGACTTCCCGAGATCGGGAAGTCAGCAACCGCTTCCACATCCGCCATGTCGGCGCGCAACAAGTCGTGCGCCGCCGAAACGAGCTATTGGGGCTCGTTGTCGGAGACGAGGCGCACCGGCGCGTGGTCCAAATCGCGCTGTACCGTCAGTGTGTAGTTCGCGACGGCGGGGTTGGCGCAATCGCTGACGCAGTCCGTGACCTCGACCGTGCACTCGCCGTCGCCCGTAGCGGTGAACGTCGCCAGCGGGCAGTCGAATCCGGTCGGCGAAGGGAACGAGCACGGCACCTCTTCGTCACCCGTGAACGTGTCGCCGGTGGTGCAGTCGGAACCGGCACCGAAGCACAGGTCGGCCGCCGTCGGCAGATCGACCGTGTCGGCACGGACGAGAATGGTTTGCCCGTTCGTCACGTCGAAGACGTAGCGGTCGAGAACGCCGGTATCGCAGGGCGCGAGATTGCCGGCGACGGGGGAGAGAACGCCGCACTCGCAGCTCGAAAGACAAGCGCCGGGGCACGACGCGTCGTCGCCACCGTCGCAGGCCTCGCTTCCTTCCTTCACCCCGTCGCCGCAAACCGGTGTCGTTTCCGGGAAAGCCGCGTACGCGAGGGCGTCGTTGACGGCGAAGGCGTTTTGGACGACGCAGTCTCCGACCAGCACCGGATCGATCGCACCGCCGCAGGTGGAGCCGATCGCCGCGAGCTGCGTGCCGTCGCAGTACTGGAGAATGAGTCCCCGCGCCCGGCCCTCGGCGCCCGCCACCTTCTGCTTGCCGTCGCTATCCTTGCAGACGAGCGCGCCCGCGGGCAGCGCTGCGCCGCCATCCACCTTCTTCTGACAGCTGATGGTCTCGCCGACCCGGGCGCGCGTCAGATCCGACAACGCACGCCCTACGCCTTCCTGACACTTGGTGACGTCGCCCGGTGCGGGCGGCGGCGGCAACGGATCGCCGTACACCGTCGCAGCCGACGACAGAATCGCTTCCTCGGCGAGGCAAGCGAGACAATTGCCCGTTGCCGACCAGTCGCCGCAACGGCCGTCGCCCGGCACCACGTCGCACTCGGCGTCGGCGGCGCAAGGCAGGCCGACCGTGCCGGCCGAGCAAATGGCGAGGTTGATCGAATCGCAAGGTGGCGGACAAGCCGCGTAGCCCGTTGCGCTGGGTGACCCGCCAATCGCACACTCGGCCGCAGCCTCTTGCACGATCGTGGAGAGCGAAGCGAAAACGTCGTCCGTCTTCGGGTCACCCGATGGGATCGAATTGCAGTCCACGGACACGTCGACCTTCCCCGCGAGGCGATCCGCGTGGCAACGCGACAGCACCGAGCTGCCCATTCTCGCGTAGGTGCCGAGCGCCGCACCGATCCCTGCGCGACAGCCGCCGCCTTCGGACGAAGGCAGGTGCTTGGTGCCGAGCAGGGGCTCGACGGGGCCTCGCATGCCGAACGTGAGAGGTGGTGAGATGTCCACGATCGGGCACTCCGGGCAAGTGCCGTCGCAAGGACTCGGCGGGCAGTAGATGAGGTCGCCGTTGGTGTCGACTTGGACCGTGATCGGAATCGGCGTCGGCGTCGCATCCGGATCGAGCTTGCTCTTGCAGAGCTTGTCCTCGTCGTTGTCTTCATAGCAGCAGAACTCGATGTACTGCTTCTTCGACCCGGAATCCTTCGGCGCGATCTTGTACTTGATGGTGCACGAAGGCTGATCGGGACCTGCGAGCGTCACGCAACCTTTCGACGGTAGAGGCTCGAGCAAGGCGAGCGCGGCGGGGTCATTGATCGGCGGAATCGGCGTGCAGGAATCGTTGTCCGCGTCCGCGTTCGCCGGATCGGGAACCCACCGGTAGACGAGCCGCTTGATGTAGTCGATCGCGTCCTCGTTGTTCCAAGGTTGCACGGCGCACGACTGCGCGAGCGTGTTGTTGTTCTTGTCGAGGATCTGGAAGCTCGCTTGATTCGGCGTCGCGCCCGCGGTGCCCGAGATCAGGAGCCGTCGACAGTGAGGCTTCAAGCCGGCGCTCGCGTCGGAAGCGAGCACCGCGATGACGAGGATTGCGACTACGGCAAGAGCGCCACGGCGCCCGACGAACGAGCAAACCTGCATGTAAGTAACCCCCTAGCCCGTCGCAACCGCGCGCGCGAGCGCACGCCGCCCGGCAGACTGGCCCATTGCTACGCCTTCAGTTCCGACGTTGTCAACAGAGAACTTTTGGCGCATCCGGGGGATGCTCGGCATCACGGAGTAATAATGCCGTTGACAGCACTCGAGGCGGACGGGTAATGGACAGACTCGGGCGTGCCTCCGGCGCCGCGTGAATCGCGACGCCTGGGGCAAGGGGGATCACCATGCACGAGCGCGCCGGGGCTCTTCGTTCAGCGTTGCTTGGGTTGCGTCGGATTGTAAGAGGGAGACGCCTCGTAGTTGCGGTGGCGACGCTCGCTGGCGCTCTTTTGTCGGCACCTCCCGCTTCCGCGCAGGTCGGAGACTTCCAATTCGTCGCCGTCGGCGGAACCACGACCGCGTTCGGACGCATCATCGTCGCTGGAACCATCGGCGCAAACAATGGCATTTGCGACTCGATCAGCACGGCGACGGGTGACGACGTGCTGGTGCTCAGCCCGGGGACGAGCACGCCGCGTCAAGTCGGCGTTCGTCGCGGCCCCAACTCGGTCATCGACTCGACGCCCGTGGTCGACGATGTCGCAACGATGGCGATATGCGCCGGTGCGAACGTCGTGTTCGACTCCGTCGTCGCCGGCGACGACGTCAGCGTGTCGCTCGACACGCGCTGCTCGGCCGTGTGCCCGACCTCGGCGTGCATTCTTCCCGGTGTCGATGACGTGCTTCAGACCGTCGTCGTGCCCGACGACGTCGCCATCCCCTACATCTCCACAGGTGCTGACGGGGTCCTCGACACCACGCTCGCGAGCGACGACATCTTCGGCCCCTCGATTTTCGCGACCGGAACCGGCTTTCGTGACGCCACCTGCGTCAACGCGGGGTCCGACGGCGTGGCGCAGACGAGCCTCTGCGGCACCGGCACACCGGACGTCGCCGAGGTCTGCGACACGGCCGGCAACAGCGCCACCTGCGATTCCGACTGCACGCTACCGGCGTGCCCCGACGCGATCTTCAACAGCGCGGCGGGCGAGATCTGCGATACCAACGGCGACTCGCCGACCTGCGACGACGACTGCACGTTCCCATCCTGCGGCGACGGCAACCCGAATGTCCCCTCGGGCGAGGACTGCGACGACGGCAACGCCAGCACCAACGACGGTTGCACGCCCCTCTGCGTTGCGGAGGTCTGCGGTGACGGCATCCTTCAGACGGGCATCGGTGAGGAGTGCGACGACGGTGCGGGCAATTCGAACACGCTGCCGAATGCGTGCCGGACGAGCTGTCAAAACGCGTTCTGCGGTGACGGCGTCATCGATCCCGTGAACAGCGAAGGCTGCGACGACGGCGACAACCTGAGCAACGACGACTGCGTGTTGGGCTGCGTGGCCGCGAGTTGTGGCGACGGCTTCCAGCACACCAACGGCACGCCGCCCTTCGAGCAGTGCGACGACGGCGACCTCATTCCGGGCGACGGCTGCAACGAGCTCTGCCGGAGGGAGCAGCCGGTGCAATGCGGCAACGGCGATGTAGACACGCCGTACTGCGTGACCGGCGAGACGGGCCTCTGCGCAAACAACACGGACTGCGACACCTCGCTCGGCGCCGGCGACGGCACCTGCTTCACCGAACAGTGCGACGACAACAACAACTCCGACAAAGACGACTGCCTCAACAGCTGCATCCTCCCGACCTGCGGCGACGGTGTGGTGAAGACGAAAGGCACGGGCCCCTTCGAGGCCTGTGACGATGGCAACAATTTGTCGGGCGATGGCTGCAGTGCGATCTGCGAGAACGAATGTGGCAACGGAATCATCGACGGAGCCTGTTCGCAGGGAACGGTCAATGACTACTGCAACTTCGACGCCGACTGCGACACCTCGCTCGGTGCCGGCGACGGTGTTTGCGCTACCGAAGCGTGCGACACGGGAATCGACGGCCTTTGCATCCCCGGCCCGACCTCGTGCTCGTCGCTCTGCACGATCACGAACTGCGGCAACGAAGAGGTGGAGTGCGGCGAGCAGTGCGATCTCGGCTCGAGCAACGGGGTGGTGGGCAGCGGATGCACGGTGCTTTGCGAACGCACTCTCGTCGGAATCTCCGAGCTCCGGAACATCTACGAATGCCCGGGCGCGTGGACGATGGACTCGCCGCCTCAGGATCTGAAGTTCCGGAAGCAGACCTGCATCGACGGCGACGCTTGCGACTTCGATACGGTGGTCAACGGCGAATGCGCGTTCAGTGTCGGAATCTGCCTCAACCGCTCCGACCCGGTCGGCTGCGTATCGGCGCCGATCATCGCGGTCGATATCCCGCGACTGAAGACGGAGCTTTCCTACGCTGCCGCTGCAGCCGAAGAGCTGACGGACGCGCTCGGGGCTCTGACTTCGGACGCTTACGATGCTCCCGGACGCTGTCGAGAGGGACGCGAGCGCAAAAACTGCACGATCAACACGGACTGCGACAGTTTCCTCGGTGCGGTCGACGGCATCTGCGACGTAGCGACCGGTGTTGCCTATCTGCCGCCGCTCGTGGCAACGGGCGGAATGCCGAACCAACTCGCACCGTGCACGCCGGGCCAACCGGTGGTCGTGCCGGTCGGCGAACGACTGTCGATGCGTAGCTATGTGCGGCGCGATACAGCACTCAAGGGAGACCGCGACAACTTGCGACTCTACTGCCTCGCGCCGTAGTCGGAGTCTTGTTATTCCCGCCGCTGACGGGCACTCTGAGGGCCGCGGTCGATCCAAAGACCGGCGCCCTCAGAGTTCCCCGTGACGAAGAGACTTTCCATATCGAGCTTGCTCGGTGCCGTTGCTCTCGTCGCAGCGTTCGTCGTGCCCGGTTTTGCGCAGATCGCGCCTGACGGGGACGAGTTCCTGGTCAACACCTACACGACCAACGGCCAGATCCTTCCCGACGTCGCGCACATAGGCGCGGGACAGTTCGTCGTCGTGTGGACGAGCTACGGCCCCGACGGCTCTTCCGGCGGAATCGCCGCACAGCGGTTTCGCGCGAACGGCGACCTCGGCGGCAGCGAGCTCGTGGTCAACACCTACACGACGAGCGGCCAGCTTCAGCCTGCCGTCGATGCCGATGCCAGCGGGCGCTTCACCGTGGTTTGGACCAATACCGCCACGCAAGACGGCAGCGAGTACGGAATCTTCGGCCAGCGCTACTCGGCTACCGGCGGCAAGCGCGGCAGCGAGTTCCGCGTCAACGACTTCACGACGGGTACGCAGTGGCACCCCGACGTCGGAGTCGCAGCCGACGGAACCTTCGTGGTGGTCTGGGAAGACGAAGACGGACGCGATGGATCGAACGACGGCATCTTCGGGAGGCGCTTCGCGAACAGCGGTGATGCGCTCGGAGCCGACTTCCAGGTGAACTCGACCACCCAGCGTGACCAACAGTACCCTTCGCTCTCAGTCGCTAGCGACGGCAGCTTCGTGGTCGCGTTCACGAGCCTCGGCAAGGATAACTCCGCGGCTTCTACGGAATCCGGAATCTTCGCGCGCAGATTCAATTCCAGCGGCGCTGCGCTCGGCAACGAGATTCAAGTCAACGTGTTCACTGCCGGCGACCAGACGCTCCCGGATGTCGCTATGCAGCCGAGCGGCGGCTTCGTCGTCGTGTGGCAAGATCACGAGCAAGCGGGAGCCCCGGGCATCTTCGGTCGCCTCTACGACGCCACGGGCGCACCCGACGGCGGCGAGTTCGACATCCCGGAGAACGTCGGCGCAACCAAGGAGCGCCCGCGTGTGGCGACCGGGAGTGACGGATCCTTCACGGTTGCGTGGGAATCGAGCCCCCAGGACGGATCTTCGCGGGGCATGTTCGCGCGGCGCTTCGCTGCGGACGCAACTCCTCTGAGCACCGAGTTTCAGGTCAACTCGTTCACCGCCGGCTCGCAGTATCAGGCCGCCATCTCGAACGACGGTGCCGATGAAGTCGTCGTCGTTTGGCAGAGCCCCCAGGACGGACGCGCCGACGGAATCGCCGGTCAGCGCTTGGCCACCGACGCAGTCGTCAGTGGTACTTGCGGAGACCCGATTTCGTTCGCCGCTTCGACGGCTGCGCGCGCTTTCTCTGGCGCCGCGGTAACGGCTTCCGACGCGCTCGCGACGCTGCAAGCCGCCGTCGGGCTCCTCTCTTGCCCGCTCTGCGTCTGCGACGTCAACGGCTCGAACACGCTGTCGGCCACCGACGCGCTGACCATCCTCCAGTTCGCCGTCGGACAGTCGATTACGCTCGATTGCCCTGCTTGCTAGCCGCGCGCTAGACCGCGCGGATGATCTCGCCGGCGTACCAGTTGATCATCGCGATCTTCTGATCGAGCGTCTCCGTGTCTTGCTCCATCTGATAGGCATTGCGAAAGCCGACGATGCAGTCGGTGACGCCGATGTCCGCGAGCTTCTTCACTCCGTCGACCGAGTAAGCGTCGAGCGAGATCACGTGGATCTCGAAAGGAAGATGCTCACGACCGTACTCGCGGCGGAGGGCGTGAATGCGCGCGATCATGCGCTCGAGATCGGCCGGGTCTCCGCCCGCATGCATCCAGCCGTCGCAGAGGCGGGCCGCTCGTTTCAACGCAGACTCGCTGTGGCCGCCGACTAGAATCGGTAGCGGCTTGCTCGGCACGGGGCAGATCTTCACCGCTTCGATGTCGAAGATCTCGCCGTGATACTCGAAAAACCCGCCGCCCGAGAGCCCTCGGATGATCTCGATCATTTCGTCCATGCGCCGCCCTCGCCTCTCCCAAGGCGTAGCGACGATGCGGTAGTCGTCGGGCCAAGGGCTCACGCCGACGCCGAAGCCGAAGCGATTGTTCGTCAGCACGGCCACCGAGCTCGCGAGCTTGGCGGTGAGCACGGGATTTCGAATCGGCAGCTTTACGACGAAAGTGTTGAAGCAGAGCTTGCTCGTCACCATGCCGAGCGCGGGGATGAGCGCGAAGGGCTCGATGAAGGGCTTGTCTTCGAGAAAGCTCCGATCGCCGTCGGGCGTGTAGGGATATTTCGAATCCGAGACTTTCGGGTAGCAGATGCTGTCGGGCACGATCATCGAGTGGAAGCCCGCCGCCTCCGCCGCCTGAGCGAGAGGCGCGTAGAAGGCAGGGTTCGTCATCGACTCGGCGTAGGAAAAACGCATCAAGGTCTCCTTCTTCTGGTTGCAGAGGCGCGAGGGATTTCGGTCGGCACGACGCTAGGATCGAGAGGATCCGTACCGGCGAGATAGCGCTCCAAGTACGGCAGATCGTCGTAGCCCCAAAAAAGCTCGGTGGCAACGAGCATGGTCGGCACACCGAAGACGCCGAGCGCGATCGCATCGTCGGTCTGACGGCGAAGGCGTCGCTTCACATCGTCCTCGGCCGCGCGCGCGACCAAGTCCTTGCCGGGTAGCCCTGCGCCGTCCAGCACCCGCGCCACCGCACCTGCGTCGCTCACGTGGACATGCTCGGCCCAGACCGCGTCGAACAGCGCATCGACAGCGCGCCGTCTCTCGCCTTCACTCATGTCCAGCGACGACACGCGAAGAGACAGCAAGGGATTGAAGGGGTGGAAAGCAGGCGGGTTGAGCGGAACGCCGAGCAGCTTTGCCTTTCGGAGGTTGTTCTTCCACATCCAATAAGACTTCACCGGCACTTCGGCCGGTCCCATCTGCCCGTACGCGTTCAGCAAACCCGCAAACAGCACCGGCACCGGCTCGAGCGTGTGGCCGTACTTCGCAGCTAACGCGGGCAGCACTTTCCAAGCCAGATATGCGTTGGAGGAGATGTAGTCGAAGGCGAAGCGGATCGGCGTTTTGGATGTCGTCATCGCGATTCGGACGACTACCGCAAGAGCACGCTAGACGCGAGGTCGACACGTTCGCCATCAAGACATAGGGAAACGGAGCCCGACCAACCGCATCAACTAGATGACGTCCAAGTCTCCGACATCCCCAGCCGACCCCCGCCCTCACCTTCTCGGCATGCTGCCCGATGAGCTCGCGACTCATCTTCGATCGATGGGGACAGCGATCGACGAAGGCGAAGCGCGACGCGTGCTCGCCCATGCAGTGACTCGGGGGCTAACCGGGTTCCCGCAGACGCGAGGCGTTCGGAAGCAAGTCGAGCGGGCCGTCGATACACTCGTCGATCGACGGCCGATAAAAATTCTGGAGCGCGCGACAGACGCCTCCGACGGCTTCGTGAAATACTTGTTCCACCTGCCTGATGGCTTGCTCGCAGAAGCGGTGCGGATCCCTCTCGAAGCTCCGGGCCGTTTCACCGTGTGTGTGTCGAGCCAGGTCGGCTGCGCCATGGGCTGTCGATTCTGCGCAACGGGGCGCCTCGGTTTCACGAGGCATTTGCAGGCCTGGGAAATCGTTGCGCAAGTGCTGGCGGTACGCGATGAGGCACCCGGGCGAGTCACGGGCGTCGTTTTCCAGGGTCAGGGCGAGCCACTTCACAACTACGAAGAAGTCATGCGCGCTGCCGGTGTCCTCGCTCATCCGGCCGGTGGCTGCATAGCGGGTCGCTCGATCACCGTGTCCACGGTCGGTGTGGTTCCCGGAATTTTACGAATGGCGAGCGACGCACCACCCTACCGCCTGATCATCTCTCTCACCTCGGCCATCGAAGAGAAGCGCCGCGAGTTGATCCCGACCGGCGAGGCCTGGCCCGTCGCGGAGATCGCGGAGGCCGCGATCTCTTATCAGCGCGCGACGGGAGGGAGGCTCACGATCGCTTGGGTGCTGCTCGGTGGCATCAATCACGGGCCGGACGAAGTGGACGCGCTTCGGCGACTCTTCCACGACGTGCCGCTCCGTTTGAACCTCATCGACGTGAACGACGCCCGTCCCGACGGCTTTCGACGTGCGACACCCGCAGAGCTCGGAACGTTTCGTGACGCGTTGCGGACCCTCGGAATTCCGGTAGTGCGACGCTATTCGGGAGGTGCCGCGAAGCACGCGGCTTGCGGAATGCTGGCCGCGCTTCGAATCGCGTAGAACGCCGTCAGTCGAGGAACTCGGCGTCCTTGAGTCGCGAGGGAACGTACTCCTCCGTGACGTAGCTGATGTCCTTCGAGATCAGCGCTTCGACTTCGAGCTTGAAGCCGTTGCGAAGCATGGTCTCGATCTCTTTCTGCCACTCCTTCTTCTTCTCGAACCAAGGATAGCTAGCGATCTGCTTGGCTCGCTTCAAGTCGGTGTCGTTTAGCTTGATCGTCACGCTGGGCGTGAGGCCGCAGAGCTCGTAGTCCCGGCTTCGAAGCCCGATGTAGCGCGCGTCCGGGATGGCCATGCGCTGAGATTCGTAGGCGAGGTTGATAGAGCCCTGCTTGATGACGCTGTAGATGTAGTAGCCCCACGGATCGTTATCGAGGAGACAGTAGACGGGGAGCTTGAGCTCGTTGTGGAGACGGTGAAGCATGCGCCGCACGCCGCGCGGGGGCTGGCCGCCACCGTGGGTGAGAATGCATTTGTGCTTCCGCCAGAACTTGTCCTCGTTGAAGCGCTGCCAGACCGTGTCTTTCTCGACGTGGAGAACAAACTTCGCATCGCAACGCTTGAACTGGATCACGTCGGGCTCGACGATCGACGGGATTCCGTAGCCGCCCGAGCCCATGCGCGCGCAGTTGATCTCGTCTCCTTTGTCGATGAGCGTGATCTCGCCGACCATGTCCCCCTTCTTCTGCGCGTATAGGTGAAGCTCTTCGCGGAGCACGTTCATGCCGACCTCGACGTCTTCGATGATCGGGTCGCACTCCTGCTGGTCGACGAAGGTATCCTCTTTGGTCCCCGCTATCGTATGCTTCAATAGATAGTAGAGGCCTCGGATGCTCGTGCTCTTTTCTTGCTCGATGAGCTGCACGCAGCCCGAGCCGACGAGCACGGTCTGCATGTAGCTCTTCGCTTGCGAGAGATTGAAGAGCTCGCGACGGTTGGTGCCGCCTCCCATCTCGATGAAGCGTTTCGACTTGTTGTACTTGACGTTGCCGAGCGAGCGCGAGGGGATGTCGATGTGGGGTGGTCGGCTCTTGTCGGCCATGTCGACCACGACGTCGGCCATCCGGGTCAGCGCTCCGAGCGCCTTTCGATCCGACGCGCTCTTAGATCCGTTGGTGCCGTTGGCACCGTGTGTCGAGCGCTTCGCGGGCTTTACAGCTATGGCTGCTGACGATTTCTTCGACTGCTTACGCGTTGCCATCGTTGTCTTCCGTTACTGAAGGGGCAGCTCTTCTTGTTCGGCGCCTCGTCCGCGCTTGCCTTTCGACCCTTTGCGGGGAGCGGGAGCAGCGGTGCTCGCGCTCGCGACACCGCCCAGTGCGGCCATGCCGGCTTCGTCGTCGGCATCGACGATCAGTACGTGGTCGCCGTAGCCTTCCGCGTCTTCTTCTTCGAGTTTCCGCCCTCGGTCGTCGAAGCGGGCGTCCGCTTCCGCAGTCTTCCGTCTCGCCACGGCCAGTAGTCGCTCGTAGAGCTTCTTTGCGTCAGCGCCGTTGATCTTGCCGACGGCAGTCGCGACCTCGCCGAGGTAGCGAAGAAAGATCGAGCGTCGCTCGCCTTCTTGCTTCACGCGGTCGCGACGCCGCACGTACATGCCGAGCTTTCGTCCTACTGCCTGCAGTGCGAGTCGCAGCTCCTTCTCGATCTCCGGATACGCCGCGACGGCCTCCTTCGATTCGCTCGTGAACGGGACCCACACGCTCGCCATGTGGATCATCACCGTGATTGGGCCGCTAGGGAAGGACCCGCGCGATTGCGTGAGGCCGTAAGCGCGCCAGTTGGTGCCGATCACCGCCTGCGTGATCGCGCAGGCCGCCGGCTGGAACTGGAGCGGCACGCGGTTGGCGTAACGCAACACCTGCATCGACTGGCCTTCGCTGATGTTGACGTTCTGCATGGCGGCATGCAGCTGCTCCACGTCCTTCTTCTTGAGCTTGGCCGGCGACTGGCGGCTGCCGAAGCCGGCTTCCTTGATGATGCGATCGGCGGCTTCCGCGCCGATTCCGTCGAAGGTGTTGATGAGGAACTGTCTCAGCGTCCGCGCGTCGCTTTCCGAGAGTAGCTCGCCAAGAGCATCGAGCGTGATCTTTTTCGCCGCCGTGCTCGCACCGCCGAACGCGATCCCGACCTCGATCTGAAATGGATTGCCCCGATAGACGGCCGGCGGTCGTGTAGCAGCTGCAAAGAACTCGCCCGGCACCACCGAGTGCAGGCCTTTCAAAATCAGATCCTCGCCGATCGGGATGATGCAGTCGGTGGAGGGTGCGGGAATCTTCGTCTCTTGAATGGCTTTGTAGAGACTCTCCACTTCGTGGCGCCCGATCTTCTTCACTGATGCGCGCGCCGAGACCTTCGCGGCCTCGCAGATCTTCGACGCCACGCCCGAGCTCACGCGCGAGAACGAGCTCGTCAAAAACTGGGAGAGCGTCCCTGCGTTGGTGTCCTTCAGCATCGTCACCAAACGACCGAGCTCGACACCGTAAGGATGTGGGAGGATTTCCTTCGGCTCCGGCGGAAGCTTGTTCGTCGAGCGCGTGTAGCTCGTCTGGTTTCCGTCTGCGTCGTCGTAGTGGAGCGTCACATGCGGGTTCGCGATCGCGGTTTGCTCCAAATACTCGTCGACGCTGCCGCGGCCGCGCTGATAGCGACCTTCGAGCTCGATCGTCACGCGCGTTCCGCTTTTTACCTCGGCGGGCTCGCGGCCTGCTTCCGCATCGTAGTGGGCCACCCACTCGATGTCGTTCTTCTTCATGTACTCGATGCCGGCGGTGCCCGGCGGGATGTCGACGCCCTCGCCTTTTCCGTTGTGGATCTCGGGCTGGTTGTTCTTGGTGTCGATCTCGATCTCGTAGTAGTGCGCGGGCTTCTTCGCCGCGGTCTTCGAGACGATCTTCACGGCCTTGCCGGTCGTGAGCTTCCCGTACATGCCGGCCGCACTGATGCCGATGCCTTGCTGGCCGCGGCTCATGCGCAGTCGATGAAACTTGGACCCATAGAGAAGCTTCCCGAAGATCAGCGGGATCTGTTTCTTGACGATGCCGGGGCCGTTGTCCTGGACGCTGACTCGAAACCGATCCGTACCGACCTGCTCGATCGCGACCCAGACCTCGGGGACGATGCCTCCCTCTTCGCAGGCGTCGAGCGAGTTGTCGACGGCTTCTTTCACCGTGGTGAGAAGCGCTTTGCGTGGGTTGTCGAAGCCGAGGAGATGGCGGTTCTTGGCGAAGAACTCGCTGACGGAGATCTCGCGCTGCTTCGTCGCGAGCGCCTCGGCGGAACGCTGCTTGCGAGGGGCAGAGGCCCGCTCGGCCTTCCCAGGTCCTTGCTCAGGTCCTTGCGCTTCGCCGGTATCGGCTGCTCGAGCCGCTCTCGTCGCTCCCATTCCCTTCATCTCCCTCTGCCCCTCCCAATCGCGCGCGCTAGAGCCGCGGGATTGTAGCGCGTATCGCCACGAATCTCGCGTCGCGCACGCTCGGAGCAACGTTATTTTCTCTCTTGACGACGGCGCGAGGGCAAGCGCGGCCGTGCGAAGTGCCTAGTGACTACGCGTCCGCGCGGAGCTTCACGATGTAGTTGCCGCGCGCTTCGTCGAGCTCGAGCAAGATGAGCCCTTCGGCCTGGGCGTCCTCGAGCAAGTCCGCGAAGGTCTTGTAGCCGTAGTATTGCTCGTTGAAGCCGGGGTAGACGCGCTTGATCGTTTGCTTGACGAGAGAGCCCCAGAGTGGATCGTACTCGGTAGAGAGTGACTGCACGATCGCGACGAGACGATCCCGCGCCTCGTCGCGCTTGTCCGAGCTCTCCGTCTTCTTCTTCCTCGGCTTGGCAACCGGCTTCGCGGCCGCGCGGGCGAGATCGTCGTAGTAGATGAACTCGTCGCAGCTTGCGATCAGCAGATCGGAGGTCGAGTTCTTCACGCCGCAGCCGATGACTCGCTTGTCATTCTCTTTGAGCTTCGAGACGAGAGGCGAGAAGTCGCTGTCGCCGGAGAGGAGCGCGAACGCGTCTATGTGCTGCTTCGCGTAACAGAGGTCGAGAGCGTCGACGACCATGCGAATGTCGGCGGAGTTCTTCCCCGACATCTTGCTCTGGGGAATGTCGACCAGCTCGATGCCGTTCATGTGAAACTCGCGAACGGCCTCTTTGTAGCGGCTCCAATCGCAGTAGGCACGCTTGTAGACGATGCGGCCTTTCTCGAGGAGACGCTTCAAGACCAGCTCGATCTCGAAGCGACCGTACTTGCTGTCGCGGACCCCGATCGCGAGGTTCTCGAAATCTACGAATACGGCGATGCGTGGCTCTTCGGACATTCGATGGTTGCTCCTGTCGCTCGAGCGGCGCGAGGCGGCTAAGGTGCCCGCTATGGCCGCATTACTCAACCGAGCTCTGCCCGTGGTACCGGCTTTGGTCCTGCTCACGCTCTCGAGCTCGCCGCTTCAGGGTTGCAGCGCGTTCGGCCCGGCGATCGAAAGGCCCGAGGTAGCGCTCATGAATCTTCGACCGCTCGAGAGCACGCTGTTCGAGCAGCGAGTCGAGACCGAGCTGAGAATTCGAAACCCGAACGACATGGACCTCGACATCACGGGACTCGACGTCGAGATCTCCCTCAACGGGAAGCGACTCGCGCGCGTGCTGAGCAGCGACGCCGTCAAAGTGCCGCGTTTCGGCGAAGCCACCGTCAAGGCGGTCGCGAGCACGTCGGCGACGGCCATACTCCGCCAGATCGCCACTCTGCAGAAGACCGGAGGCGAGGATCCGTCTTACGGCATCCGCGGCCACGTCTATCTAGGCAGCGGCTTCCGCCGCCGCGTGAAGCTCGAGCACAGCGGCAAGCTTCTGGAAGAATAGGGTCAGGGCGCATAGGTATTTTCAGCGCCATTTTCCGACCGCAGCCGAAAACGTACTTCATGTCGCCCGGCGGGCGCTGACGCCACTACGGCACGCCGACTTACATGCGCACGCACTGGGTGCGCGATCGCTCGCGCGGTGAGAAGCTGCCGCTCGAGTGGGTCATGAAGCGTTAGACGTCGGACACGGCCGCGCTCTACGGTCTCACCGATCGCGGCAGCATTGCGCCCGGCATGGAAACGGACCTCAACGTCATCGACTTCACGGGGCTGCGTCAGCGGCCGCCGCGCGTAGTCTACGATCTCCCGGCGAGCGGACGCCGCCGACTGCGCCTAGCGGAGCCCATTCCGCTTCAAGTGGTTCGCAATCAGCATGCTGCGCGCCGCCGCCTCGTCCGCAGTGCGGAGCAACGGCGAGGCGCCTGCCAGGTCAGCGGCAGCGGGATCGAAGGGGCCGCAGGCGCACGCATCTGCGCTCGGGGTCGCGGCGCCTTGCACGGCGCCGGCCGACGCGGCCGCAAGGAAACAGCCGCGCACGGCGCCGGCGAGAATCTCGTAAGGCG
>Ga0247727_10001430_pt1 | contig 56683 bp, 46 predicted proteins | sample WisWelCaveWW1625_FD_202498 | JGI IMG/M metagenome (GOLD analysis project Ga0247727, IMG submission 202498) | Biofilm microbial communities from Wishing Well Cave, Virginia, United States - WW16-25 | ecosystem: Environmental > Aquatic > Deep subsurface > Groundwater > Cave microbial mat | place... | reverse complement strand
CAAGGTCGCGAAAATAGAGAAACGGAAGAATGATGGAAACGAAACAAGCGGGCGAAAATTTTGCGATTCCGGTTTTGGGTTTCGGCACCTGGATGATGGGCGGGGATTTAAAACGGAATCCGGATAATGACGACGAAGCTGACGTGCGCGCGCTCCGGCGCGCCATCGGCAAGGGCGTAACGCACATCGACACCGCGGAGTTGTATGCCGGGGGCTTCGTCGAAAAAATCGTCGGCAAAGCGATCAAAAATTTCGAGCGCTCCCAACTCTTTATCGCTTCGAAAGCATGGTCGGCGAATTTGAAATACGATGACGTGATCAAATCCGCCATCAACAGCCTGAAGCGTCTGGACACCGAGTATCTCGATCTTTACTACATTCACGAATTTAACCGCGAGATTCCGCTGCGGGAAACGCTCGAAGCGATGGATACGCTCGTGCGTTACGGGTTGATCAGAAATATCGGGGTGAGCAATTTTAACGTGGAGCAATTGCGCGCCGCGCAGGCCTGCACGAAGCACCGCATCGTCGCGAACCAGGTGCATTATAACCTGGTTTATCGCAAGCCCGAAGCCAACGGCATGCTCGAATATTGCCGGCAACACGGCGTCGTGCTGGTCGCGTGGCGGCCGCTTCAGGAGGTTTTGGCGGCGGCGCCGGAAATCGTTCTGCTCGAGCGCATGAGCGAAAAGTATGATAAAACGCTCGCGCAGATCGCGCTGAACTGGCTCGTTTCCCAGGCGCCGGTCGCGGCGATTTCAACCATGCGAACCGCCGCGCACTTGCGGGACAATCTGGAGGCGGTGGATTGGAAAATGGACGAACGCGATATCGAGCGGCTGCGCCGCGAGCTGCCGCAGGCGTTGCGCGAAAAAGAAAACCGCGCGTTCATCGTTTCAGAAAAATTGAGCCGGCTGCTGGAGCTGCCGTTGCTCCGCTAGTGAGAAAAGAAATCCGGCAAGCGTTTACAAAAAAAGTTTATGGAACATACGGCAAAAAATTCCAATCCCCTGCTCAAGCTGTTCAAGCAATCGTCGCATTATCTGGCCGGCAATATCATGGTCATGATCACCGGCTTCATCACCATGCCGATTTTGACGCGCGCCCTATCGACCCCGGACTACGGCGTTCTGAGCCTCGTGTCGGTGACGGTTTTCACCGCGCTGTCGCTCGCCAAAGGCGGCCTGCAGGAAGCTGCGGTGCGCTTTTACAGTGAATTTAAAAACGGCATTCGCCCGGATATTTCGGTTTATTATAACACGCTGTTCTGGAGCAGCGCGACGCTGGCGTTGATCGTCGGCCTGGGGTTCGGCGGCGCCGGATTGTTTTGGCGCGACAACATTGCGGACGCCAATGCGCTGCAACTCGTGTTGATCATTGCCGGCATGGTGGTCGGCGGCGGTCTGTTCATGCGCCTCAGCAATTTTTTGCGCGCCGAGCAAAACACCAGGCGCTACAATTTTTTTATGATCCTGCAGCGCTACTGCATTCTGGCCGGCGGCTTCCTGGTGATGTTTAACGCGGCCAAACCGCTGACGGGTTTTCTGACCGGCAATTTGATCGGCGAAGCCGTTGTCGTCGTTATTCTGCTCGGCACGTTTATTTTTCAAGGCAAAATCCGCCGGCCGCAGATTTCCGGCGCGTTTTTAAAAGAATGTTTGCGCTTCGGCGTGCCGCTGGTCGGCTTCGAGCTGGCCAGCTATCTGCTCAAGATCGCCGATCGCTATCTCGTGAAAATTTTTCTGGGATCGGAAGCGGTCGGAATTTATTCGCTCGCTTATAATCTCTGCTCGTATCTCAATGACGCGCTGTTCTTCGCGGTCTGGTATGCAGTTTATCCGATTTATATGGAGCTCTGGCAAAAGCAAGGCGAGGCGGCAACCGCGCGGTTTTTGACGAAGGCTTCCACCTATCTGCTGCTGCTGGCGCTGCCGGTGATCTGGGGGTTCAGCGCGTTGAGCCACGACGCCATCGCCTTCGTCGCTTCGGAAAAATATCTCGGCGCCGTACCGTTCGTGCCTTATCTGTTGCTCGGCATGATCTTCTGGGGCTTCGTCCCCATTTTCGGCGCCGGCTTGTATATTCACAAGCAAACCAAAGTGATCGCCGCGCTCACCTTTGCCGCATTGATTTTGAACGTCGGCCTCGATCTGTATCTGATTCCGCGTTATCAACTCTTCGGCGCCGCCATCGGCACGCTGGTGAGTTACGCGTTTCTCATCAGCCTTGTAGTTTGGAAAGCTTTTCCATATTTGCGCGTCGTGATCGAGGGCAAGATGCTGGCGAAATCGCTGGCGGCTTCCATCGTGATGTACGCCGTGCTCGTCAACCTTGATCACCTCACCGGCCTGGCGTGGTTGTTCGCTAAAATTTTCTTAGGCGCCGCGATTTATGGCGCCGTGCTGTTGAGCCTCGATCGTAATCTCCGCCGGACCGCCGGCCGCGTCATCGGCAGCCGCCTGCTGTTCGGCGGCACGACGTTGAGCTGAAACGGCAGCGAACGAAAAAATAATATAAAGTTAAAATAATATTTACACGGCCAAATGGCCGGCACTAAAACATGCAACTCGAACTCGGCTTCGGCCTTTCCAAATACGCCGGCTTCATCATCTATATCGGCGCTTTTGCGGTGATGTTTTTGACGCTGTTTCGACGGATCGAATACGGGATTTTTTTTCTCGTGCTTTTCATTCCGCTGCAGAACGTTCTCGACTATACGTTGGCCTTTCCCGGCGGCAAAGACATCAACGATCTCATGTTGCTTTGCCTGCTCGCGCGCTGGGTCATCGATCGCAAAAAAGGCTGGGTGCAGGACCCGGCGCGACGCTGGAAGAAGGGAGAAAAATTTTTCGTCAAGTCGCCGCTCAACCTTCCGATCGCCTTGTTGATCCTGTGGACGCTGATCGAGCTGTTTCGCGGCGCGAGTTATCTGGGCTGGCCGATGCCGGCCAACTTTGACGACCCGCGCGTCATCGCCTGGAAAATTTCGCTGATGGTGATCATCCTGTTCTTTGTCGTGCTCAACAATATCAAAGAGCGCAAACACATGCAGCTTTTGATTTTGGTGATGGCGTTTTCCATTCTGTCGCTGGACCGGAATTTTTATAACGCCGCCAAAACGCAGGATATGACGGAATACTCGAATTGGCGATTTGCCACCAAGGGCCAGGCGCTCGGCGGCAATGCGCTCGCCGTCTTTCAAGGGCAATATGCCGTTATGTTGATTTTCATGGCTTATGCCGCCGAAAAAAAATGGAAAAAATATTTATTCGGTTTGGTCGCGGCTTTCACCATCTATTGCGTGATGTTTTCTTTTTCGCGCAGCGGCTATTTGGCGGTGACCATGACCATGATCTTTTGGGGCGTCATCAAAGACCGGCGTATTTTAATCGCGTTGGTGGTGGTGGGGTTGTGCTGGCAGGTGGTGCTGCCCAAAGCCGTGCAACAGCGCATCACCATGACCAAATCGGACGAGGGCGGCTACGATGAAACGGTGATGGAGCGCATGGGCATGTGGGAGCTGGCGAAAGGTATCGTAGTATCCCGGCCGATTGCCGGCGCTGGCTATGGCGTCACCCCGTTCCTGAATATTCGCGTCAACGGTTTCACTTACACCTGGGCCAGTTTTCACAGCGCGTACATCGAAACCGCCGTGGAGCTTGGCCTGGTGGGGCTTGGTCTGCAGCTCCTGATTTTTATTCTCGGCGGCCTCAGCGGCTTTCGCCTGTACCGGCGATCGCAGGACAAATTTCAGCAGGCACTTGGCTTGAGCTGCGCCAGCATCACGCTCGGTGTTCTCGCCGGCAACCTGGCTGGAACTTACTGGACGTATATGGGCGTGATGGGATTTTATTGGGTCATTCAAGCGATGGTGTTGCGCTGCCTGTTAACGCTTGAGGAAGACGCCGCCGCCGCGGTTCCCGCGCCGCCGGTCGCGATTCGGCGCGGACCGCAACCGGCGCCGATTCATCGGGCGAACGAAGCGGCAACGGCTCGTCGTAATGGCGTGTTGGCCCATTTTTAATAATTTATTAAATTGGATTTTACTGTTATCAAATAATGTTAAAAACGGTTGATCGCCAGGCAAACTCTCGCGGGCTTAAAACCGATCGACCGGCAGCAACCTCGGAGGAGCTATGCAATTATCCGAAAAAATCCTGCTGGCGCTGTCGCGCACACCCCAAACCCGGGACTACGATCTCGTGCGCGAGGACTGGACCGTCGATAACGCTTTACACCTTTTAAACGGCGCGTTTCCGGATTTCCGGCGGATGATCGCCGGCAAAAAAATTCTCGATTTTGGCTGCGGCTGGGGCTATCAGGCCGTCGCGTTGGTCAAGCAGGGCGCCAGGCAAGTGATCGGCCTGGACACGTATCTGCAATCGCTGGAAAAAGCCCGCCGGCTCGCGCAGACGCACGGCTTGACGGAGCAATAGGCGCGATTCACCGATAAGCTGGCGCCAGGCGAGCGCGGCACGTTCGATCTCGTCATCTCGCAAAACAGCATGGAGCACTTTGTCGAGGCCGCGCAGATCATGCAGGATATGAGACTGGCTTTGCACCCGGCCGGCCGGCTGCTCATCACCTTCGGGCCACCGTGGTATGCGCCGTACGGCAGTCACATGCAATACTTCACCAAAGTGCCGTGGGTCAATTTGCTTTTCAATGAGAAAACGGTGATGAGCGTGCGCGCGAATTTCCGCCGGGACGGCGCGAAGAAGTATGAAGAAGTTGACGCCGGCCTGGCCAAAATGTCCGTCGGCCGTTTTGAGCGCATGGTTTCCCAATGCGGCATGAAAGTGCATTATAAAAAATATGAATGCGTCAAAGGTTTGAACTTTCTAGGCCGGCTTCCCGGGCTTAGAGAGCTGTTTATCAATCACGTTAATTGCGCGCTGATCGCTGCTTGACATTTGAAGGCATAAAACTATGAAACCCTTTGTCACGGTTATTGTTCCGGAGCGCAACGAAGAGCAGTTCATCGCGCGTTGCCTCGAATCGATTCTGCATCAGGATTACGGGCCGCAGTATTTCGAAGTCATCGTCGTGGACGGCGCCTCCACGGATAAAACGTGCGAGATCATTCAAGACTTGCAACGCCGGCATGGCAACCTGCATCTGCTCAATAATCCCCGTCGCATCGTGCCGACCGCGCTCAACCTCGGCCTGCAGCGCGCCAAAGGCGAAATCATCATCCGGGTTGACGGCCACGCCACCATTGCGCCGGATTACCTCAGCCGCTGCGTGGAAATGCTGGAAGCCACCAAAGCCGATTGCGTCGGCGGTCCCATCAACAGCATTAGCGAGAACGCCGGCGGCCGCGCCATCGCGCTCGCCATGTCCTCCAAATTCGGCGTCGGCAATTCGCGTTTCCGCGTCGCCGACGGCTACGAAGGCTACGTGGACACCCTCGCGTTCGGCGCTTATAGACGCAGCGTCTTCGAGCGCCTCGGCTTCTTTGACGAAGAGCTGGTGCGTTGTCAGGACGACGAGTTCAATTATCGGCTGATCAAAAACGGCGGCAAAATTTTTATGACGCCGAAAATTTCCTCGTGCTACTTTCCGCGCACGAATTTGAAAAAGCTCTGGCGGCAATACTATGAATACGGCATGTGGAAAATCCGCGTTCTGCAAAAGCACTCCTCCGTCATGCAGCCGCGGCAATTCGTGCCGCCGCTGTTTGTGCTGACGCTGGCGCTGTTGTCTGTGCTCTCCGTTTTTGCCCTGCCCGTGCGTTTGGCGCTGGCCGGCGTGTTGTCGTTGTACGGCATAGCGGCTTCGGGATGCGCGCTCTCGCTGTGGATGAGCAATGAGAATTGCGCTTTCCCGATTTTGCTGGCGGCGTTCCCGATCCTGCACGTTAGCTACGGCTCGGGTTTTTTATACGGCCTGATCAAGTTCCGTAAAAAATGGCGGCAATCCGAAACCTTCACTCCCGCGCCGTTGTGGCAGCGGGAACCGGCGGGTTATACGGTCTAAATGAGTTCTTGATCGACATACATCAACAGATGGAAACATTATAAGAGTGAATCATGAAACCATTTGTCACGGTCATCGTTCCGGTGCGCAACGAAGAGAAATTCATCGCCCGCTGCCTGGAATCGATTATGGAGCAGGATTATGGCCGGCGTTTTTTTGAAGTGGTGATCGTCGATGGCGCCTCCACGGACAGGACGAAAGAGCTCATTCAGATTTTCCAGAAGCAATACGACAATTTGATTTTGCTCAACAACCCGCGCCGGTTCATTCCGGTCTCGCTCAATCTGGCTTTGCAGCGCGCCCAGGGCGAAATCATCGTTCGCGTTGACGGCCATGCCACCATCGCCCCGGATTATCTCACGAAATGCGTGGAAGTGTTGGAGCGCACGCCGGCTGATTGTGTCGGCGGCGCGATCATGAGCACGCACGAAAACGCGAGCGGCGGCGCCATTGCGCTGGCGATGTCCTCTCGTTTCGGCGTCGGCAATGCGCGTTTTCGGTTGTCCGGCTACGAAGGTTACGTCGATACCCTCGCTTTCGGCGCTTATAAAAAGAACGTCTTTGATCGCATCGGCGTTTTTGATGAGGAGTTTATTCGTTGCGAAGACGACGAGTTTAATTATCGCTTGATCAAAAACGGCGGTAAGATTTACTTGTCGCCGCAAATCAAGGCGCGCTATTTTCCGCGTACGGATTTGCAGCAGCTCTGGCAGCAATATTTCAATTACGGCCTGTGGAAAATCCGCGTTTTGCAGCGCCACGCTTCGGTGATGCAACTCCGGCAGTTTATTCCGCCGTTGTTCGTTCTCACGCTGTTGTTTCTCGCCGTCGCGGGCTTTTTTTCGCCGCTCGCGCGCTTGCTCCTTGCCGCGGTGAACTCACTGTACGCATTTTCTGCGCTCGCTTGCGCGGCAAAATTATGGCGCCGCGCGCCGCATTGCGCGTTCCCGATTTTGCTCGCGGCCTTTCCGGTGCTGCATATCAGCTACGGCGCCGGTTTTCTGTACGGCTTTATCAAATTCCGGAACAGTTGGAGAGAGCCAACCGGCAAAGCCACGGCGCCTTTTCATCCCCGCGCCGAATATTCAGTCGCCAGTTTGTCTTCAAAATAAAACGTTGGGTTGTAAGAATTTTTTTCGTTGCGGCTCCGATGCCGTTGCAGTTTTTAAGGTGGCGAGTTTTTAGCATGAACAAAAAAGTGTTGCAGTTGCGCAGCAGCGTCGGTTTTTTCGGCGCCGAAAACGTCATCATGGAAGCTGCCAAAGCCATCGCCGGCTCGCCGTATGAACCCATCATCGGCGTGCTGGAAAATAGCCACAATCCTCACACCGAGCTGGCCACGGTTGCAAAAAAGAACGGCATTGCCGGTAAAGTGTTTCCCTGCGCTGGCCGCTTCTCGGTGCAAACCGCCGCGGCGGTGCGGCAATACATGACGAAAAACGATATCGGCATCGTCCACGCGCACGGCTACAAGGCCGATTTCTACGCGCTGTTTGCCACGCTCAACACCGGCTGCAAGCGAGTGGCAACGATTCATCCGTGGCTCATCGAGAGCAACCGCGCGAGTAGCGCCAAATTTTATATGACGTTTGACCAAGCCCTGTTGCGCTCGTTTCACGGCATCGTGGCGATCTCGGATGAAATGCGCGACCAAGTCGTGCGCAACGGCATGAAACCCGCCTGTGTCGTGACCATCGAAAACGGCATCGACCTGCAACGTTTTGCCGCCGTTCAAAATATGGCGCAGGCGCGCAAAGATTTCGGCATTCCCGATGGCGTGCGTGTGATTGGCGCGGTCGGCCGTTTATCGGAAGAAAAAGGCCACGCCGTTCTTTTGACGGCGGCAAAATATTTGGTCGCAGAATTTCCCGACCTCTGCTTTCTGCTCGTCGGCGACGGCCCGGAGCGGGAGAAGCTCGCGCAACAAACCGCCGCCATGGGATTGCAAAAAAACGTGATCTTCGCCGGCGTTTGCTCGGACATTCCGAAAGCGCTCGCAGTGATGGATATTTTCGTGCTGCCGTCGCTCACTGAAGGTTTGCCGATGGCGTTGCTCGAAGCCATGGCTGCGAAAAAAAGCATTGTCGCCACCGCGGTCGGCTCGATCCCGCGCGTCATTCGCCATCAGGAAAATGGGATGATTGTGTCGCCAAATCATGCGCCAGCTTTATCGGAAGCAGTGACAGCTTTATTGAAAAATGAAACCAACGCCCGGCGTTTTGCGGAAAGCGCCTTTAAAGACGCGCAAGCTTTCTCTGCGGAAACCATGGGAAAGAAATACGTCGAACTTTATGATCAGCTCACTGAACCCAAATCCGATGGCGCCATCCACTAAAAATTTCTTGGCGCCACAAGCCGGCATGAATAAAACCGCGGCCGATTTCAGCATTCCGATTTTAATGTATCACGAAGTCGCGAAGCCGGAGCGCGTCGAGCAGATTGCGCAAAAAACGCAGCGCACCTTTATCGTGACCATCGAGCAATTCGAGACGCAGATGGAATGGCTCGTCAACAACGGCTTCAGTGCGATTTCACTAACCGAGGTGTTGCAAATTCAATCGGGCGCGCATGCGCTGCGCCCCGGCGAAAAGCCCGTCGTCATTACGTTTGATGACGGTTTTGCCGGAAACTATTTTCATGCTTTTCCGATTTTGCGCCGGCTCAATTTGACCGCCACGATTTTCGTCGTCGTCAATCACGTCGGCGAGCCGTTTTATCTGACGTGGCAACAGATGGAAACCATGGCGGGCAACGGCATTGATATCCAATCGCACACGATGACGCACGCGCTGCTCGGGCAGGCCTCGACGGGCCAATTGATCTACGAACTGCGCGAGTCGAAGCGTGAGATCGAAAACAAGCTGGGAACGCCGGTGCATTTTATCTCGCTGCCGCACGGCAGTTGCCATCAAGAGTTCGCGAAAGTCGCCCGTGATTACGGCTACCGCGGCGGCTGCACTTCCGAGCTCGCGTTTGCCGGTTTGCACAGCCCGGCCTTCGCGCTGCCGCGCATTTGCGTGAACAGCCAGTACGACCTTGCAACGTTTATGAGCATCGCGCAATCCAATCCGGAGTTCGTCAACCGCAAGGCCGTTTCGCGAAAAATCAAGCGCGCCATTAAAAATTTTGTCGGCGAAAAAAATTACAATCGCGCCTATCACTTGATTTACGGCGTGCAGGAAAACATATCCTAAAACCGGAGTGCAAGCTTCAGCTTGCTCAGCGCAAACTAAAGTTTGCACTCCGTTGAGATCGAAATATCTATTGCTTACAGCGTTTTTCGTCGGCGTGTTCAAGCCTGACGTTGATTACAGCCAATGTTCATGTGGTTTTAAGCCGGTGTAACATGAACACGCAAATGCAAAACGCTATAACAGACATCGTCATGAACATCTTATTCCTCTCGACTGAAAACCCTTACCCGCCGGATCACGGCCATCATTTGCGGACGTATAACGTCCTCCGGCATCTGGCGGAGCAACATAAAATTTTCTTTCTCGGCTTCCGGCAATCGGAAGATGAGCTAAAGCACAAAGCCCACCTCGAATCGCTCTGCGCCCGCGTCGATCTGCTTCCGATTCCCGGCCGCGCACAGCGCGTGAATTATGCGTTCGGCCTGTTCGCCAATTTATTTTCCGCGTGGCCGTTCACGGTGCAGCGTTATTTCCGCCGCGAAGCCGTGGAGCGTATTCGGCAAATCATGCAGGAAAACCGCCTCGATCTCGTCCACTTCGATTTGCTGCACCTCGCGTCGTATCTGGAATGCCTCGGCGACACGCCGAGCGTGCTGGTGAATCACAACGTCGAATCCTTGCGCCTCGAGCGGTTGGCGCAGGTGCAAAAGAGTTTTGCGGCGCGGGCGTATCTCAATTTGCAACAGCGCAAAATGCGTCGCTTCGAACAGGCGACGTGCCGCCGGGTTACGCAGCTTATCACCGTTTCAGAAACCGACGCGAAAATTTTGCGCGAAATCTGCAATTTGGACAAAAATAATATAGAAGAAATTCCGAACGGCGTCGATGCGGGTTTTTTTGGCGTCGCGGCAGGCAAGCCGGAGCCGGATTCGCTGGTGTGGACCGGCGGCATGGGCAGCCCGTATAATCGCGATGCAGTGGATTATTTTCTCGAAGATATTTTTCCAAAAATCTACGTTCAACGCCCGCAGATCAAAGTCACCATCGTCGGCGATTCGCCCTCGCCGACTTTGCAGCAGAATCAAAGACGGTATCCGCAAAATATTTTTATCGCCGGCTACGTCGAGGACGTGCGGCCGTACATGCAGCGCGCGAGCATTTTCATCGCGCCGATGCGCTGCGGCAGCGGCACCAAAGTCAAAGTGATCAACGCCATGTCGATGGGCAAAGCCATCGTCTCCTCCGCGGTCGGCGCCGAAGGCCTCAAAGTCGAATCGGGCAAAGATCTGATCATTGCCAACGCGCCGCAGGAATTTGCCGATCACGTTCTGCAATTGCTCAAAAACCCTGCGCGCCTCCGCCAAATGGGCGCCAACGCCCGCCAGGTCGTCGAGCGTCTTTATGACTGGCGCGTGATTTACAAAAAGATGGACGCGCTGTATGAAAAAGTTGCAAGTGGCAAACGCGCGGCAAGCGCAACGGCACAGGATAATCAACCGGCTTTTGAGAATTCGCCGATGCAATATCAAACCGCCACAGTTGGCGCGTGATTGCGAGATAAAAACGTTTTTAGCAAATTTAAATAGCGAGAATAACATGAAGCGTGTGCGGTCCGTGGCGGTTGGGATGAAGGAGCTTCTGTTTTTATTGCTGGCCTTTGGGCTGTCGCCGGTTTTTGCCGGCCGGCATTACGTGGCGACGAACGGCAATGACGCCAACGAGGGGGCGGCGCGTTCGCCGTGGGCGACAATTAGCAACGCCATGCGCAAAGCCCAGCCCGGCGACACGATCTTCGTGCGCGATGGAACTTATACCGAAGGCGAAATTTGGATTCAGCGCAACTACGGCATGGGCGGCAAGAACGGCAAGTACGTCACGATCTCCGCTTATCCCGGCGAGCAGCCGATTTTCACCAATGGCAGCCGCGGCATGATCGTTGACGCGAGTTACGTCCGCGTCATCGGCCTCGAATTTCAGAACGGCAAGTCGATGTACAACGTCGATTGGTCCGGCCCGACGGATCACGTTGAATTCATCGGCAATCGCTTCAGCGGCGTTTTCGGTTACGAGGCCATCGGCGTCACCGGCGATCATAATCTGGTGGAGGGCAACGTCATCAATCTTTCCGGCAACAGCGCCGGAACGCTGGGCCACGGCATTTATGCCTCGCGAGGCCAATCCACCGTCATTCGCGGCAACGTGATTTCCGGCGCGACGGGGTTCGGCATTCATCTTTATGAAGAGCGGCGCTCCGGCGATGCGCCCGGCGCGATTCGCCAGATTAAAAATTTCGTCATTGAAAATAATTTTGTTTCCGCTTCGCAGCAGCGCTCCGGCCTCATCGTCGGCGCGGGCGCGGACGGCGGTCCGGCACAGATTGACAGCGTGATCGTGCGCTACAATGTTTTCTGTAATAATCCGATGTATGGCATTTTGATCGGCGGCTGGAGCGAGGTGAAAAATATTCAAATTTATCACAACACGATTTACGGCAACGGCAATAACGGCATTCAAATTTCGTATCGCCAGGCTAAAAACGTCATGATCAAAAACAACATTATTGCGGTCAAAAACAGCGCGCCTCATATCGACAATGCGCCGAATGCGCCCGGCGTCGTGGTCGAGCGCAATTTATATCACCCCGCAACGATGCGCCTCAAGAATGCGCGAGACCACAAACCTCTGGCCGGCGAGCCGCTGTTTGTCGATCCGGAGAAGAATGATTTTCGTTTGCAAAAAGACAGCCCGGCCATCGACGCCGGCGTAAATTTGGGAATGTCATTCAAAGGTGAGGCACCCGATCTCGGTGCGTTCGAATCCGATAGAACCGAGGGCGGGACGGCAATTCCGGCGGCGTTTGAATTGCGGCAAAATTATCCGAATCCCTGCGGCCGCCCGCCGTTTAGTTCGGAAACGGAGATCAGTTTCGGCCTGCCGGTCGATGCGGTTGTGGAACTGGCGATTTTTAACGTTGCCGGACAACGCGTGAAAACTTTGGTGCACGGCCTGCAAACCGCCGGTTGGAAAACCGTTGCCTGGAACGCGAAGGATGAAGCGGAATTGCCGGTGAGGAGTGGAGTTTATCTTTATCGGCTGCGGGCGAAAGATTTTTCTTCGATGCGGAGCTTGCTTTATTTGAAATAACGGTTCGAGGTCGAATACACAACGCTGACAAGTCGCAACCAAACAGGTTTTAAAAAAATTGTTCCAACGGATAGATGAACCCAACTGTAAAAATCTTGTCCGTTGGGTTCATCTATCCGTTGGCGCTAAAAGTCGGAGACTTTTGAAACTGTCACGAAATTCTTATGAATACTGAGCGAAATGGCATTAATCTAAAAAATATTTTTTTGCACAGATTTTGCTCTTTAGAGACTAAAGGATTTTTCTGGATAGCAGGAGGTGTTTGATGTTCAAACGTTTCGCAGTTTTTATATTAGGAGCGGCGCTGGCAACGGCCGGTCGGAGCGATACCATCGAAGAGCAGATTCGCGCCGGCAAAACTTCCACCGCGGCGTTGCTCGTTTCTTCGCATCCGCGGCTTTGGATGAAAGGCCAGTGGGATTGGGAAAAAAATAATTTCGGCAGCTTTGCGTGGCGCATCGTGCACGGCGAGGCGCTGCAGCCGACCGATCCGGTAAACGATCAATCCAAATATGAGTTCGCGTATTGCACGAGCGGTCATCACGGCGGCTCATATTCGGCGGACGAGATGTTCGGCCAGCGCGGCTGGGGCGATTATGGCCGGCGCATTTTAGAACCGATCATCGCCGCCAAAGCCGTGGCCAATCGCACCGCGTGGAAATTTCCGGCGGATTTGCCCGGCAGCTCCAACCCGGAGGATTACAAACCGGAACACACGAGCGATGAATATTATCGTGATGCGCTGGAGAAACTGCAAACGCTCGTGAACTCCGCCACCGGCGTGGATAATTCGCGTTACCTCGTCATCTACGGTGCGGTGGCATATGACTGGCTTATGGGCGAAACGCTGCAAAACGGCAGCCCGGTTTTGTCGGGAAGCAGCGCCACGGAGCTGCAACAGGGAATATTGCGTCATGCTAATTATTTAAAAAATCAAATTACCGGTAAAGAACATTTTTTTGTGTCCAGCGAAATTCACAATTATATGTATGTGCTGGCCGGGCTGGCGCTGTACGAGCCCTCGCGAGCTACCGATGCGTCGTATGCTGCAATTAATACGCAGGCCAAAGAGATGCTCAATGATCTGGATCGTTATTGGGTCGGAAAAATTTTGCCGGCGCTGAACGAGCAGGGCGGCGACGGCGGCTGGCACGGCGGCATGTCGCGCATTAGCGTCGTCCACATCATCGGCGGCGCGCCCGATCATCGGGAGAATCACGTTCCGGTGGTCATTGCGCCCCTGCTCTTTGCGCATTACACCGCGACGAACGCGCCGATTGAAAATTCGCTGTTCAGCACCGGCGTGATGAAATACATGGTCGAGTTTCAGAATCACATGATTCGGCCGAACAGCGACCAGTATTATGAGATCGGCGGCGCCACCGGCGAATGGGATCGGTCGCCGTGGATTTTTCCGCGGCGTTTTTATTCGCGCCGGCGTTTTTCGAGCGATCCGGAGCAGCAACGTTTGGGCGAGCTGGGCGCATGGCTGGGCGTGGCGAAGCGGCAATATTTTCACAGCGGCCCGGCCGGCTCATGGGATACGATCGACCAACTGCTCTTCGAAGACAAGTGGGCGAATCCACGGCCGCCGTGGAACATCGGCTTTGCCCGCACGCGCCATTTCCAAAAACTCGGCTGGGTGTTCATGCGCTCGGCGTTTTCCGGTCCGGACGATCTCGCGGCGTTGTTCATCTGCCAGCGTTATCACTGGAGCCATCTCGATCCTTACGCGCAAAATTCTTTTACGCTGGAGCGCAAAGGCAAGCTGATCGAAGGATTCGACAATACCATTAAAATCGACAACCAGGACCAGCGGTTGATCGGCCAGGACGCGTTTCCCACGCTCGCGCTTGGTGCTCAGGCCTACGGTCCCGGCACAATTTTCGATGTTGGTCCCGGCATTCTCAAATTCGAGAGCAACGACAAATACGACTACATCATGGGCGACGCAACGAATGCCTATGACAAAAACAAGCTGGAAAAATTCACGCGGCAAGTCGTTTACTTGAAACCGAATAAGTTCGTGGTCTTCGATCAGGTGGTGACGAAAGCGGCGAACACGAAAAAAAGCTGGATCATCAATCCCGGCGCAGTGCCGCAATCCTTCGGTCAGGGTGTGACGCTGATCAATAACGGAACCGGCGCGTTGTGGATCAAAAGGCTGCTGCCACAGCAGGTTACGGAAACGATGAATGCCGACCGCCTCGAAGTGGTTCCGAGCGAGCCGGCTGCCGAGCATTTTTTTATGCACGTGATGCAGACCGCGGAAGCGGGCCAGCCCCGCACGGCACCGGGCGTGAAAGCCGATAATGCGCAGCTCTTCAGGCGCGGCAGTTGGATCGGCGTCCGCATCGGCGCGGACTCGGTACATTTCAATATCGGCGGCGCCTTAAAGGTTACGGCCGGGGCGGACTCGCTTGATGAGGATGACAATGATGGAAGTGGCGGTGCGGGCGCCATGCCGCTGAATTTTGAGCTGCAGCAAAATACGCCCAATCCATTTTTTGTGCATTCGCAAACGAACATAAATTACGATTTACATAAAGACGCAAATGTCAACTTGACAGTTTTTACCATGCTGGGGCAACGCGTAGCGGTGTTGGTGAATGAAAAGAAAAAATCCGGTTTTTATGGAGTTTTATGGAATGGGAAGGATGCCGCCGGGCGCCGCGTGCCGGCCGGCGTGTACCTGTATCGACTGGAAATAGACCGAAATTACCAAATTAAGAAAATGTTGTTTTTGCGATAGCCGAAAAATTTTTTGCACCTCGGCCAATTTTCTCTTGCATTCGCGTTCTTTTTTTTGTATATTGATGATGTCCGAAACACTGAAGTTGTGGCATCAGGAAGTGACAACCTTGGCGTGCAGGATCACCCGCAGGGTGTTGGGACTTGTAAGTCGAAGGCGAAATATCGGAGCTTGATCATACAAGCGTTGGTATTGCGCCTTTTTTTGTTGGTGGTGTGCGCCTGGCCGGGAGACTTAATCGTGCTTGAAGGTTGTTTTGAAGTTTAAATTGAAAATTTTCAATTTAAACTTTGCAATGTTCTGTCGTCAATAGAGATTTATAGCCCATGATGGATGTGGGCGCCTTGACGGGCAAGCAATGCTCGCAAAGAGCAGACTTGTAAGTTGAAGGCGCGGCATCGACACGCTCGGATATTGGAGTCGTGTCGAATGCCGCGCCTTTTTGTTTTTAAGGCCTCTGAAAACATTTTATTTAAACCCGTATTATTGGGAAATAAAAGATGGAATCTGTTATCCAACGTTCGCTTGATTTGATCGTTGCCAGTTTGTTCTTGATGATCAGCCTGCCGATTCTGCTGGTTGTCGCGGTGTTGGTGAAACTCTCTTCGCCCGGGCCGGTGTTCTTTCGCCAGGCGCGTCTCGGCCGCGGCGGCAAGACGTTTCGGATTTTAAAATTCCGTTCGATGATCACCGTGCAAAACGGCGGGCCGAGTGTGACGGTCGCGGGCGATCGCCGCATTACCCCAATCGGCAAAATTTTGCGCCGCACCAAGCTTGACGAGCTGCCGCAGTTGATCAACGTCGTGCTCGGCGAGATGAGCCTCGTCGGCCCGCGTCCGGAAGTGCCGAATTACAAGCACGTTTATCAAAACGGTTTTGAGAAAGTTTTGCGCGCGCGCCCCGGCATCACCGATCCGGTGTCGTTGCAATTGGCCGATGAAGAAAATTTCCTGAAGCAGTTCCCCGACCCGTTGCAGGCTTACGAGCAGATTGTGTTGCCGCGCAAGCTAGCGCTGAGCCTGGAATATTTGCAGCACCGCAGCGTCGCGAATGACGTGCAAATCATTTTCCTGACCGTGCTGGCCGCGGCGGGTTTGCACCGCCGCCCTCCCGCGGAATTTGGCGATCTCGCGCCATGGCGCCCGGCGATCTCAGCGAAGGCGTAGCAGCCGCGCCTTGTTCTGGTGTTAAAATTGAAACCAATTACCAAAACCTTAGGAGCTTAAAGTTATGACGGACATGATCCCTTTTCACCGCCCGCTGATCGACGAGAGCGAAATCAACGCGGTGACCGAATGTCTGCGTTCCGGCTGGCTCACCACCGGACAGCGGGCGATGGAGTTTGAAAAAAAGTTTGCCGAATACGTCGGCGCGCCGCACGCGGTGGCGTGCAACTCGTGCACGGCCGGGATGCACCTCGCGCTCGCGGCGCTGGGCCTTGGCCCCGGCGACGAAGTGATCACGACGCCGTACACGTTTGTCGCGACCTGCGAAGCGATGCAATATCTCGGCGGCCGGCCGGTGTTTGTCGATATCGATCCGAAAACGCTGAACCTGAACCCGGATTTGTTGAAAGCGGCTTTGACCGAGCGCACGCGCGCGATCGTGCCGGTGCACTTTGCCGGGCATCCGGTCGAGATGGCGACGGTGATGGCGTTCGCGCGCGCGCACAATTTGAAAGTGATGGAAGACGCCGCGCATGCGACGGAGTCGGAAATTTTCCCGCCGGAAAACGGCGCCGCCCACCAAACGTTGGGCGCCGGCAAAATCGGCACGATCGGCGACGCGACGTGCTTCAGTTTTTATGCGACCAAAAATTTAACCACCGCGGAAGGCGGCATGATCACGTGCAGCGATCCGGATTTGGCCGCGCACCTGCGCCGTCTCTGCTTGCACGGCCTCAGCCGCGACGCCTGGAAGCGTTACACTTCCGCCGGCTCATGGTATTATGAAGTGCTCGAGCAAGGCTATAAATACAACTTGACGGACGTTGCCGCGGCGATCGGCATCGCGCAACTGGCGAAGCTGGAAAAGATGTGGCAGCGCCGCGCGGAAATTGCGGCGCGTTTCAACGCGGCCTTCGACAGCATGCCGGAGCTGGAAATCCCCACGGCCCGGGCGAACGTGCGGCACGGCTGGCATTTGTACGTGTTGCGCTTGAATCTGGAAAAACTGGCGATCAATCGCAGCAAATTTTTTGACGCCATGCGCGAAGCGGGCGTTCATTGTTCGGTGCATTTTATTCCGCTGCACCTGATGCCGTATTATCATAAAACCTACGGCCTCTGCCCGGGTGATTTTCCGGAAGCCGAGCGCCAGTTTGAGCGCGCGATTTCGCTGCCGCTGTATCCGGCGATGACCGATCAGGAAGTGGAGCGCGTGATTGCCGCCGTGAAACAGGTGACGGCGCAAAACCTTCGTCAACCGCGGACGGCCTCGACGTCCAAAGGAGTATCTTATGAAACCCGACCAGCAGCGTTTGCTTGACGTCATCGCCGCGAGCTTGTTGTTGCTCGCCAGCGCGCCGGTTTTTCTGCCGCTCGCGGCGTTAGTGAAAATTTCTTCGCCCGGGCCGATTTTCTGCCGCCGGCGTTTGTTCAGCCGCGGCGGCCGGGCGTTGCGGATTTGGCAATTTCGCGCCACGATCGCCGTGCAAAATGGCGGCCCCAGCATGGCAATCGCCGGCGAGCGCCGTTTAACGCCCATCGGCAGATTCTTGCGGCGCTCCGGGCTGGAAGCGTGGCCGCAATTATTCAACGTGCTCGGTGGTGACCTGCGCCTCGCCGGCCCGCGGCTGCAGGCGTTGGATGAAGATAAACGGGTGTTGTCAATTTAACTATAACGAGTTTTACGAACCCGCAAGGGGAATTTATGTGGCTTAATCGTATTCCGGTGACGGCGCGACGGGTGTTATTGGTGCTGCTGGATTTCGGCAGCATCGGCCTGTCGCTGTATTTTTCGTTTTACGTGCGTTTCGATGGCAACATGCCGGCTGATCAAGCCTGGCTGTTGCGCGAATTGTTTTTGGTTCAACTGCCGGTGCGGCTCGGCTTCTTTTATTTCTACGGGTTGTACCGCGGCATGTGGCGCTATGCGAGCTTGCAAGATTTGATGACGATCTTCCGCTCGGTCTCGCTCGGCTCGCTGCTGACGATCGCCATCGTTTTGTTCAGCCAGGATTTTAACGGCCTGCCGCGCTCGGTGTTTGTGATGGATTGGATTTTTACCGTGACGTTTGTCGGCGGCGCGCGTTTCTTCGTGCGCGCGCTGCAAACGTATCCCTTCAACCGGAAAAGCGGCAAGCGCGTGCTGATCTTTGGCGCCGGCGACGCGGGCGAAGGCCTGCTGCGCCGGATCAGCGCCAGCGGCACGGATTTGCGGGTGATCGGTTTTGCGGATGACGCGCCGACCAAACAGAACATGCGCATTCACGGCGTGCCCGTGCTCGGCGGCCGCAAAGAGTTGCCGCGCCTGGTGTCGCAGCATGAGATCGAAGAAATTTTCATCGCGATTCCCTCCGCGCCGCCCGCGGTTTTTCGCGAGATCGTTTCGGAATGCCATGCCGTGAAAGTCCGCTTCCGCCGCGTGCCGTCGTCAAAAGATTTGCTGAACGGCCGGCTGGCGGTGAGCAATTTGCCGGAAGTGCAGCTCGAAGATCTGCTGGGCCGCGCGCCGGTCACTTTGGACAACGACAACGTCGCCGGATTCTTGCGCGATAAGATCGTCATGGTGACCGGCGCGGGCGGTTCGATCGGCTCCGAGCTTTGCCGGCAGATCGCCCATTTCAAGCCGCGACATTTGATCATGCTCGATCAAGCGGAGAACGGCTTGTATGAAGCCGATATGGACATGTGCCAGAAAAAAATCGACGTCGGTCGCGAGCTGGTTATCGCCGACATCACCGACATCCGGCGCATCAACGAAGTGTTTGCGAAATACCGGCCGGAGATCGTTTTTCACGCCGCGGCGCACAAGCACGTGCCGATGATGGAAATGAATAAAAAGGAAGCGATCAAAAACAACGTGCTCGGCTCGCGCACGCTGGCGGAGGCGGCGCATCGTTTCCACGCCGAAAAGTTCGTGATGATTTCGACCGACAAAGCCGTCAACCCGACTTCGATCATGGGCGCCTCCAAGCGGCTCGCGGAGATGTTGCTGCAGGGCATGGCCGGCGCCAGCGCCACGGCGTTTACCACCGTGCGCTTCGGCAACGTGCTCGGCAGCAACGGCAGCGTCGTGCCGCTGTTCAAAAAGCAGCTTTTGCAGGGCGGGCCGTTGACGGTGACGCATCCCGACATCGAGCGTTTCTTTATGATGATTCCGGAAGCCGTGCAACTGGTGTTGCAGGCCGGGGCGATGGGCAAGGGCGGCGAGATTTACGTTCTCGATATGGGCCAGCCGATAAAGATCGTCGATCTGGCGCGCAATCTCATCACGCTGTCGGGTTACACGCCGGAAGATATCGGCATTAAGTTCGTGGGCCTGCGGCCCGGGGAAAAGCTGTATGAAGAATTGTGGATCAACGATGAAAAAGTTTTGCCGACCGGCAACAGCAAAATTATGATCGCGCAGGCCAGCGCGCCGGCGGAGTCGCTGGAAGTTGACGTGGACGATCTGTTGCACCTGATCGGCAGCGGCGCCGCCGAAGCAAAAGTGCTCGAGCAATTTTGCCGACTGGTAACCAATTACAAATCGCCGGCCGAAAACGGCGCCGGCGCCAAACCGGCGATCGTGATTCCGGCGGCGCCGACGATGAACGGCAAAGCGGTTCACGTGGTTTGAAAAGAGGTCTTTGGGGTCCGAGGTCAGCGCCCGAAAGTGCGGTGACTTCGGATTCGGATGCCGGAGACGCTCGGTTTGTATGTATATATAAGGATAAGAATTTGAATTGATCGCCGCTCTCGAAGCAGCATTGATTTTAACCGCGAAATTTCCGCAATCTGCAATCGCAATCCGAAATCGGTATAATACGCTTGTTGACTTTAACGAACGCATTTTTTATATTTGGTTGTCCTCATGAAATTGACGGCAAACTTTTAAAACCAATCGACAACAGTTTCCCGAACTCGAGACGGTTCTGACTCCGGAGCTAAGCGCATGCAACTTGGAAACCTGATTTCGAGCTTCCTCGCTCAACCTGAACGCGGGAATCCCGGGGAAAAATCTCCGATCCCCGCCGCGGAATTGCGAGCCGCTCTCAATGCAGTGGTGCTTGACAGCTTGCCGCCCATTGCCGGCGGTTTGAGCGCGCTTTATTTTATTCTCGCGGTGAGCCATGCTTTAGTCTGGGCGAAAGCGATTGCGATTCCCATGAGTCTGATCGCTTTGGGAACGGGGTTCAGCCTGCTGTTTATTCGTTCGCTGCTGCGGCGACGGCTGATCGAAGAACATTGGGCACATTCCATCGCCGCGGCGATCGCCGGCATGGTGTTGGTGAACTGTTTGCTTCATCTTTATTATGTTCCCGAACCGCAGCAGACCACGAACCTGGTTTTATTGATCATCGGCGTCGGCCTGCTTTTTCTCTCGACCGGCTGGTTGACGCTGGTGGTTTTGACGGCATTACTGGGATGGGCCGGCATGGTTTGGCTGGCGCCCGACTCGCCGGGCTGGTTGCATTTTGGTTTTGCGCTTTATATGGCGACGGTGCTCGCGGTGATCGTGCATACGGTGCGGGTTCGCACGTTCACGCGATTAGAGACCTTGCGCTTGCAGGATGAGCGCCGCAAAGCCGATTTGGAATCGGCGTTGAACGCCACCGAAACGGCGCGGCGCGCCGCCGAAGCGATGAAACAGGATTTAATGCAGAGCGAAGCGCGCCTGCGGCTGGTGACCAATCAAATGCCGGCCGTGTTGTGGACCACGGATTCCGATCTGCGCATCACTTCGTCGCTCGGCATGGGGCTGTCGGCCTTGGACCTCCAACCGCAGGAAGTGCTGGAAATGATGCGCTTCAAATATTCGTCGCCGCCGACGCCGGAGTTTTTGCCGATCGTTGCGCATCGCCGCGCGCTCGAAGGGGAATCCGTGAGTTATGAAATCAATTGGAAAGGGCGTACCTTCGGTTGCCAGGTGGAGCCGTTGCACGATGCGGACAAAAAGTTGATTGGCACGCTGGGCATTGCGTTTGATATCACGGCGCGCCAGCTCGCCGAAGAAACGTTGAGCAAAAGCGAAGAACAATTCCGCCTGACCTTCGATCTGGCGCCGATTGGCATGGCGCTCACTTCGCTCGACGGTAAAATTCTCCGCGTTAATCAGGCCTTTTGCAAAACGCTCAGTTATTCCGCCGAGGAATTGTTGTCGCGCACTTTCGCCGACATCACGCATCCCGATGACCGCGCCGGCTACCTCGCGTATCGCGCCCAACTGCTGCACGGCGAGATCGCGCATTTTCAAATCGAGCGCCGTTTCGTTTCTAAAGCCGGAAGGATTATTTATACGCTGCTGCAAGTCGGTCTCGTGAAAGATCCGACGGGCGCACCGCTTTATTTTATCGGGCAGGCGTTGGACATCACCGAGTTGAAACAAGCCGAAGAAGAAATTCATCAGCTCAATACGAAGCTCGAACAGCGGGTGCAAACCCGCACGGCGGAGCTCCGGGAGAGCGAAGAACGCTATCGCACGTTGTATGAAGACAACCCCTCGATGTATTTCACGGTTGACGCCGCCGGAAAAATTCTTTCCGTCAATACGTTCGGCGCGGAACAGCTCGGCTATCGGGTTGACGAGCTGGTGGGCCGCTCCCCGTTCGATCTTTTTTTTGCAGACGATAAAGCCGAAGCGCAGCAGCAGATGAATTTCTGTTTGCAAAATCCGAAGAAGCTGCACCGCTGGGAGTTGCGCAAAGTGCATCGGAACGGCAATCCCATGTGGGTGCGGGAATCCGGGCGCGCGACGTGGAACGCCGACGGCCAGCTTGTCGTCTTCATCGTTTGCGAAGATATCACCAGCCGCAAAAGGCTCGAAGAAGAAATTTGCCAATACACTGAAAAGCTGGAACAACTGGTCACGGCGCGCGCGCTGCGCATTCAAACGCTGGAACGCCAACGCGCGGAGAGCGAGAAGCTCGCGGCCACCGGGCGCATGGCCGCGCGCATCGCGCACGAGATCAACAATCCGCTCGCGGGCATCAAAAATTCTTTTCTGTTGTTGAAGGGCGCGATTTCGCCGGCTCATCCCGATTATGATTTCGCCCAACGCATTGAAACCGAAATCGAGCGCATCGCGAGAATCGTGCGGCAAATGTTTGAATTGCACCGCCCGGAGCAGGATTCGGTGCGCGACTTTCCGGTGCAGACGACGATTCAGGACGTGGCGGCGATGCTCAAAGCGCACACCCACGAGCGCCATCTGACGATGGAAGTGGAAATCAATCCGCCGGCGCTGGTGGCCACGCTTTCGGAAAGCGCGCTGCGCCAGGTGTTGTACAACGTCATTCAAAACGCGATTGACGCTTCGCCGGCGGGCGGCGTCATTAAAATTGCGGCGCGGCAGCAAGAACGGCAATTGCTCATTACGGTTGCCGACCAGGGCCAGGGCATTGCGGAGGATATGCGCCAGCGAATTTTTGAGCCGTTCTTTACCACCAAAGGCCGCATGGGCTTGAAAACCGGTGGTCTCGGTTTAGGCCTGTCGGTGACGAAGAGTCTGGTCAAAGCCCTGCAAGGCGCCATTGATTTTGCAAGCGCAGCGGGACAGGGCACGATCTTCCGGATCCTGTTGCCGCTTGACGGCAAGGCCGCGGAAAATTTTTCAGCGCCGGAGCAGAACGCCGCGGCGCCGGCAACCGCGCTGGAACAGTGGAAAAATGAGGCGGACACCGGTGACAATGCAACGGACTTTGAGGTTGAACCGGCGCGCATTTTGTGCGTTGATGGTGATCCGGCTTTCCTGCGCTCCACCGCCGAAATGCTGGGCGGCGAAGGATATCTTTGCGAGCAGGCCGCGGACGTGGCGGCGGCGATCAACTTGTTGCGCGCGCAACAATATGATCTTTTGATCGCCGACGTGAAGATGCCGGGAAATGACGAGCTGGAATTGATCAAAGAATTGCCGAAAATCACGGCGGGGCTGGCGGTGATCCTGGTTACCGGTTATCCCTCGCTCGAAACGGCGATTCAATCCATTCGGTTGCCGGTTACGGCCTATCTGGCGAAGCCGATTGATTTTGAGGAGTTGTTGGTGCTGGTGCGCAAAGGCATTAATGACGTGCGGGCGTTGCGGAACGTGCGCGAACGCATGGATGCCGTCAACTGGAGCCGTTGGCGCGGATGACCCTTCGACTTCGCTCCGGGTGACTTGAATAAATTGTGGCAACGATGCGGATGGATAAAAAACGCAATTAAAACTTGACTTCATCCCGGAGGCTTGGTAAATCAGGACGATTATACGATCGTGAAAAATTAGCGCTGTGCGGCGGCGTGCAAAACCAAACTCCGGCTTCACAGCGTTAAATGCACAAAAAAAATTTGCCGAGGCCCCACGGAACGGTGTGTGGGCGTCTTGTCGTGTAGGTTGCTGCTCCGACGCGCGTTGTTCATTGGAAAAGACCTGCAAGTCGAAGGCGATTATGACTCGGTTCTCTGTTGGTGTTGAGAACGGCGAGAGGTCGCCTTTTTTATTTTTGGATAAAAAAATCACAATCAGTTATGGAAACGTTGCCTCCGGATGATCGCGAGCATGCGATGAACGCTGTTGAGCGGGATAAACGCGGCACGCCGACTGAAGCGGAGTATCGCGTCGTCCGCCCCGATGGCGAGACGGTCTGGATTTTGGATCACGGCCTTCCGATTCGCAACGCCGCCGGCGAGGTTTACCGCTACGGCGGCGTTGCCAAAGATGTCATCGAACACCAAGAGTTGGAAAAACTGATTCGCCGGCATACCGAAGAATTGGAGGCGCTGGTGGATGAACGCACGAAACGCCTACGCGAGCTGGAGCAGCATCGCGCGGAAAACGAGAAACTCGCGGCTACCGGTCGCATGGCGGCGCGCATTGCACACGAAATCAACAATCCGTTGGCCGGGATAAAAAATTCGTTCCGGTTGATCAAAAAAGCCGTGTCGGTCACGCATGCGCATTATAAATATACCGGCTTGATCGAAGCGGAAATCGAGCGCATTGCCAACATCGTGCGACTGATGTTCGATCTGTATCGGCCGGATTACGAAGCCGTGCGCAATTTCCCGGCGGATTTCGCGATTCGCGATGTCGTCACGTTGCTCAAAGGCAGTTGTCTCGAGCGGCGGGTTACCATCGACGTCGAAATCAAAACGCCGCAACTGACGGTGGCGTTGTCGGAAAATTCGTTGCGCCAGGTTTTGTATAATATTATTCAAAATGCCGTTGACGCCTCCCCGCCGGAGGAGACGATTAGAATCACCGCCGAGTTGGAGGTTGATCGTCTGCTGATCCGCGTCGCCGATCGCGGCAACGGCATTCCCGAAGAGATTCGCCCGCGCATTTTTGAGCCGTTTTTTACGACCAAGAGCGGTTTCAGCCGCAGCGGCCTCGGCCTCGGCCTTTCGGTTTCCAAAAGTCTGGTGGAAGCCATGCACGGCGCGTTAGGTTATGAAACCGCCATCGGTGCGGGCACGGTCTTTTGGGTCGCGCTGCCGCTCGCGAACGCGTTCGCGCCTCACGAACTTCCGGCGGCGCCGGCGCGCGAATGGAGGTTGTCTCAAAGTTTGACCCATTAACCAAAATGTTATGGAGAAAATCGTGGCTGAATTAGGAAGAATTTTGCTGGCGGATGATGAGGAAACCTTTTTGTATTCCACCTGCGAACTGCTGCGGCGCTCGGGTTATCGCTGCGATTGCGCGCCCAATGCGGCAACCGCGGCGGCGATGTTGCGCGAGCAGAAGTACGATCTGTTAATCGCCGACATCAAAATGCCCGGCAACGCCGAACTGGAGCTGATTCGTGATTTGCCGAAATTGGCCAATGGCCTGCCGGTGATTTTGATCACCGGTTATCCGCCGATTTACGGCACCGCGGCGATGCATTTTCCGGTAATGGCGTATCTCATCAAACCGTTTGATTTTTCGGAATTGCTGGGGGTGGTGAACAAAAGTGTGGCAAGCCTGGCAAGCGGGCGACGGCTGCACTAAATTTAAACGACCCGCCCGCGGTTGGCGGCGGAAACGGTTACACCGTTTCAATATTATAATTTTTGACAACACCAAGCCCTCCCCTGCATTTGCACGCTCACCCTTAAAAATCCGGCCAGGCGGGATAAATTGTCAGCGCCAGCTTGACTTTGCCGTTTGACTTTTTTATCTTTTAAATCTATAATCAATCTCGGAGCGGCGGAGTTTCCGCAAAGTTTGGCGGCGCGCGTATTCAAGAGTAATGGAGCGCGCAGGGCTGAATGATTGTGGTCAAATCTTCATACTCTTTCTTTAATAAAAGTCGTTATCCATTTACAATCTCACGGATTATTTTTTACCGGGAGTAAGAATGAAACAAATATTCGCCTCCTCAACGTGGACGCGAGTAATTGGGGCGCTCATCGTGATTTTTATCGCGTGGAGCATCACGCGCATCGTTTCCGTCAAGCGCCAGCAGGCCGAGCTGGCGCGGCAGGCCGGCGTGATCAGCAAATTGAACGGCATGGCCCAAAGCGTTTTTGCGCTGCAACAGAGCCTCGAGCCGGCCGGGCCCGACAGCAGTTGGCGCTGGCGCGCGCTTTATAGCGATTACCGGACGCGCCGCCAGGAGTTTGATCCCGGCGACCCGAATTTCCGCGAGCTGCAGGTGAATTTGATTCGGACGGATTCGCTGTTGATTCATCTCAGCCGGTTGCAGGCGGATTGGTGGCGCGCCGGCGCGGATCCGCTTGGGCAAAAAACGCTGCAAGCCGATTTTTACCGCGAAATCAACCTGGCGACGGCGGAAATTCAAAACGCCGTTCAAACCATCCGCGCGCGGACCGGAACGATTTCGGCGGCGATGGCCGAGAATTCGAATGCGTTATTTATTCTGCTGCTGGCGGCTTGCGCTCTGGCGTTGGCGGCGACGTGGCCGCTCCGCTTGCTGCAGCAGGACCTGGCGAAGATTAAAGAGGCGGACGAGGCGTTGCGCGTGAGCGCAGAACACCTCCGGCAGACTTTCGAGCAGGCGCCGGGCGGCATCGCCGTCATGACGCCGGCAGGAAAATTTATGCAGGTCAATCCCGCGTTTTGCCGGCTACTTGGATATGCCGAGACGGAGCTGCGGCAGCGCAATATTGCGGAGGTTTCTCATGCCGAGGATTGGGCCGCGCATCGCGATGGCCTGCGCCGCTTGCAGAGCGGCGAAATTTCCAGTTTCCAACTGGAACAACGCTATTTGACCAAAAGGCGGCAAACGGTTCACACGTTTTTGCAAGCGAGTGCCGTGCGCGAGGCCAATGGCACCGCCTCGCAATTCATCGCGCAAGTGATCGATATGACGGAGCGCCGGCATGCCGAGTTGGCCCGCGAGCAAAGCGTCGAACGCTTCCGCGAGTTGTCGGAAAATATTGCCGAAGTGTTTTGGTTGACGGATCCCGCCAAGAATGAAGTGTTTTACGTCAACCCGGCTTATGAAAAAATTTGGGATCGTTCGCGCCAGAGCTTGTATGAAACGCCGCAAGCCTGGATCGATGCCATTCATCCCGATGACCGCGAGCGCGTGCGCAAAGCTGCGCTGACGAAACAGGTGATCGGGCAATACGACGAAACTTTTCGCATTCAGCGGCCCGACGGCGAGACGCGCTGGGTGCGCGATCGCGCGTTTCCGGTTCGCGACGAGCTGGGCTCGGTTTATCGCATTGCCGGCATTGCCGAAGACGTTACCGGGCGCAAACAGACTGAGCTGGCTCTGCACGAAGTCGAACGGCGGTGGAGCTTTGCCATCGAAGGCAGCGCCGCCGGCGTGTGGGATTGGGAGGTGCAAACCAACAAAGTTTTTTATTCGCGCCGGTGGAAAGAAATGCTCGGCTACCAGGAGCATGAGATTGGCGACAGCCTGGATGAATGTTACTCGCGCCTTCACCCCGAAGACTTGCCGGCGATGGTTGCGGCGCTGGAAAAACATTTGCGCGGCGAAACGCCCTTGTATGTTTCCGAGCATCGCGAGCGTTGCCGGGACGGCCGTTATAAATGGATTCAGGATCGCGGCAAAGTCATCACCCGCTCCGCCGACGGCAAGCCGTTGCGCGTGGTCGGTACCCACACGGATATTGACGAACAGGCGCAAGCCAAAACCGAGTTGAGCCTCACCCACTCGCGGCTGAATACGTTCATGGCTAATCTGCAGTCCGGCATTTTGTGCGAAGATAAAACCCGGCACGTGGTTTACGTGAACCAGAAGTTTTGCGACCTGTTCGGCATTCCGGTCATGCCGGCGGCGTGTGTCGGCATGGATTACCGCATTGCCGCGGAACAAGCGCAAAATCTTTTTGTTGAAAAAGAAAAATTTGTGCCGCGCCTCGAAGAAATCCTGGCGGCGCAACGCCTGGTGACAAATGAAGAGCTGCGCCTGCAAGACGGGCGGATTTTTGAGCGCGATTACATCCCCATTTTTGCGGAGAAGGAATACGTCGGCCACCTCTGGCATTATCGCGACATAACCGCGATTAAACAGGCCGCGGAAGAGGTGCGCAAAAGCGCAGAACAATTTCGCCTGACCTTTGAAATGGCGCCGATCGGCATGACGATCACCGGCATCGACGGCGGGTTGGCGCAATGCAACCGCGCGTTTTGCGAAATGCTCGGATACACAGCGGAAGAATTGCAAAAAAAAACCTGGGTTGACGTCACCCACCAGAACGAGGTGTCGACGAATATCGCGTTTCGTGAACGCCTGCTGCGTGGCGACATCCCGAATTTTCAAATGCAAAATCGTTACCTGGCCAAAACCGGGCAAGTGGTGCATGCGCAGTTGCAAATGACGCTGATTAAAGACGAGCAGGATCGGCCGCTGCACTTTATCAGTCAAGTATTAAATCTGACCGCCCTGAAAGAGACGCAGGGGGAGTTAACCCGGCAGAGCGTCATTATGCGAGCGATTGTGGAGAGTATGACCGACGGCGTGGTGGTGGCGGACGCGGCAGGAAAATTTCTCGTGCTCAACCCCGCTGCGGAGAATATGATTGGCGTCAGCGCCATGGAAACCGGCTCGCCGGATTGGGCGGAAAAGTACGGTTTGTATTTGCCGGATCAGATCACGCATGTTCCGATCGCGCAAAATCCGATGGCGCGCGCGATGCATAACGAGACGGCTTCCACGGTCGATATGTTCGTGCGCAACCCGCAGCGGCCGCGCGGTGTTTGGCTCAGCGTGACCGGCACGCCACTGCGTGATGAAGAGGGCAAAGTGTTGGGTGGCGTCGTCGTGTTTCGCGATGTGACGGTGCAAAAGCAGGCGGAAGAAGCGTTGCGTAAAAATGAGGAACAATTCCGCCTGACTTTCGATCATGCGCCGATCGGCATGGCGATTTCTTCCATTGACGGCGCGATTTTACAAGTGAATCAGGCCTATTGCGATATTCTCGGCCGGACTTCCGAAGAGCTGATCAATCGCAGTGTCATGGAATTTACGCATCCGGAAGACAACGCCGAAAATCTCGATTTGACGCGCCAATTGTTGCGCGGGGAAATTCCGCATTATCAAATGGAGAAACGCTACCTCGCCAAAGACGGCCACGTGGTTTACGCCATTTTGACCGCGTCGGTGGTGCGCGATCGCGACGGGCAGCCGTTGCATTTTATCGGGCAGATCGACGACATCACCGAGCGCCAACAGGCGGAAGAAGAAGTCCGCAAATTGAACGCAGAGTTGGAGCAGCGCGTGATCGAGCGCACCAAAGCTTTGCGGGAAAGCGAAGAGCGTTTTCGCGCGCTGTACGACGATAACCCTTCGATTTACTTTACAGTTGATACCGAGGGCGTCTTGTTGTCGGTCAATCATTTTGGCGCGGAAGAGCTGGGTTATGAGGCCGCGGAATTAGCCGGTGAACCGGTGACGAAAATTTTTTCGGAGGAAGACCGCACCAAAGCGCGGCAATATATCAACACTTGTTTGAAGAACCCCGGCCGCAGTTTTACGTGGGAATTACGCATGGCGCGTAAGAACGATAGCAAGCTCTGGGTGCGGGAATATGCCCGCACCGCGCATGACCATACCGGCAAAGCGGTCGTCTTCGTGGTTTGCGAAGACATCACCTCGCGCCGCCAGGCCGAAGTGATGCTGCAGGCGAGCGAAGCTCGTCTCCGCAAGCAGAATGAGAGCCTCGGTGATCTCGTGCGCGGCAAAACTTTTCAAAACGGCAACTTGCAAGAGGCTTTGCAGGCGGTGACGGAAATGGCGGCGCGCTGCATGGAGGTCGAGCGTGTTAGCGTGTGGTTTTATGATGAAGCCCGCACAAAAATGATCTGCCGCGATCTGTTTGAATTGAACCGGCAGCAACATACGGCGGGCGTCGAATTGGAGCAAAAAGATTTCCTGCCGTATTTTGAAGCGTTGTCTCAAGGCCGCGATATCGATGCGTACGATGCGCAAAACGATTATCGCACGCGTTGCTTCCATGATTCGTATTTGCGCCCGCTCGGCATCACCTCGATGCTGGATGCGCCGATTCGTTTGCGCGGCGAATTGGTCGGCGTGTTGTGTCATGAGCATGTCGGCACACAACGGCAGTGGACGTTGGATGAACAAGTTTTCGTCGGCGCGTTGGCCGACCTCGTGGCGCAAGCGTTGGAAGCGCATGAACGGGGGCGGGCGGAACAAGCGCTGCGCGACAGCGAGGAACGCTATCGCACGCTGGTGGAGCAAATGCCCGACGGTATTTATCGCCGCACGCCGGACGGCCGCTTCGTCGAAGTGAACCCGGCGATGTATCAAATGTTCGGCTACGCCAGCAAAGAGGAATTTCTCGGGCTGGATCTTCCGGCGGCGCTTGATTTCAACCCAGACGAGCGCAACGGCGCGATGCATCATTTCAAGCCAGGCATCACGATCGCGCGCCAACGCCACAAAGACGGGCACGAGATGTGGGTGGAAGATCACAGCCGGCTTATTTATGACGACCGCGGCAATGTCTTATATAACGAAGGCATTTTGCGCGACATCACCGCCCGCAAGAAAGCCGAAGACGCGCTGCAGGAAAGCGAAACCCGTTTCCGCACGCTGATCGAAACCATGAACGACGGCCTCGTGCAGCTCGATGAAAAAGGCCTGTTGACCTACGTGAACGACAAGATGTGCGAGATGACCGGCTTCTCCCGCGAGGAAATGCTTGGCCGCGAAGTTTTGCCGCGTCTCGAAGCGGAAAGCCGGGACATTCTGCACAAACAAATCGAGCGCCGCCAAGCCGGCGAAAGCAAGCCGTATGAAATGGAAGTTCGCAAACAAGACGGCGGCAAATTGCCCGTGCTCGTTTCGCCGCAGCCGATCTTCGGCTGCGACGGCTATTTCAACGGCAGCTTCGCCGTGGTGACCGACATCAGCGAGCGCAAACGCCTGGAAGAGCAAATTCGCCGCCATGCCGAGGAGTTGGAGCAGTTGGTGGAAGAGCGCACCAAACGCATTCGCCTGCTGGAGCAGCAACGCGCCGAAAGCGAAAAGCTCGCCGCCACCGGTCGCATGTCGGCGCGCATCGCGCACGAGATCAATAATCCGCTCGCCGGCATTAAAAACTCATTTCTGCTGGTGAAGGACGGCATCCCGACGACGCACCGCTATTATGATTACGTGCGGCGGATCGAAACCGAGATCGAGCGCATCGCGCGCATCGTCCGGCAAATGTTCGATCTTTACCGGCCGCAGCAGGATTCCGTGCGCAGTTTCCCCGCGGATATTGCGATCCGCGACGTGGTGGCGCTGCTGGGCACCAATTGCCGCGAGCGGGACATCACCATCGACGTCGAGATTGACGCGCCGGCGTTGAACGTGGCGCTGTCGGAAGGCTCTTTGCGGCAGGTGTTGTACAACGTCATTCAGAATGCCGTGGATGCTTCGACGCCCGGCAGCCTGGTGCGCGTGCGCGCCTTCGCGGAGCGCCAGAAACTGACGATCAACGTTATTGATCAAGGACAGGGCATTCCGGAAGAAATTCGCCCGAAAATTTTTGAGCCGTTTTTCACCACCAAGAGCGGCCTCGAGCGCAGCGGGTTAGGGCTTGGCCTCTCGGTCTCGAAAGGCCTTGTCGAAGCGATGGGCGGCAAGCTTGATTTTGAAAGTAGCGTGGGCCAAGGCACGACGTTCGCAATCGTGCTGCCGCTCGATAGCAGCTCGAATAAATTAGCGGCCGCGCCCGCGCCGCCGGAGACGGTAAAAATCGCCGAAATCAGTTAAATCAACGAAGCGTGGTCAGAATGGAACTTTTGCCACGCCTCGCAATCAATACAACATTTTTTAGTGTCAGGGATGAGCGAACCCAACTGCTGATGACTTATGGAGCATGTTATGACGGAAAGAGGTCGAGTTCTATTTGCCGATGACGAAGAGACGTTTTTGCAGGCGACCTGCGAGCTGTTGCGGCGCGAAGGCTTTGCCTGTGATAGCGCTCCGGACGCCGCGACTGCCTTGAACATGTTGCGCGCGCAACCGTATGATTTACTCATCTCCGATATTAAAATGCCGGGCAATGCGGAACTGGAGTTTATTCAGGAAATTCCTCGCATCGCCGAAGGCATGCCGGTGATTCTGGTTACCGGTTATCCTTCGATTTACACCGCGATCAAATCCATTCAATTGCCGGTGATGGCCTATTTGCCGAAACCGCTGGATTTCGGCGAATTGTTGGCCCATGTGCAAAAAGGCGTGGAGCGGTATCGCGCTTTTCGCGCCGTGCGCAGCACGCGGGAACGCATGCAAAGCTGGCGCAGCGAGCTCGATCAGATTCAACAATCGATGAATGAAGCCTCGGGCGAGATCGCCGCCGCCGCGCCGGTGGAGGCGTTTCTGTCGTTAACGTTTCGCAATCTCGCCGGCTGTTTAACGGATTTGAACAACCTCACCAAAGCGTTGGCCACCGAGAAGAACGGCCAGCCCGAAGTTTGCCAGCTTTTTAATTGCCCGCGCTTCAATACGCTGAATGCGGCGGTGCTGGAGACGATTGAAGTTTTAGAAAAAACCAAAAACGCCTTCAAATCCAAGGAACTTAGGGAATTGCGCAAGAAGCTCGAGAAAGTTGTGGTGATGGGCTTGCCGGTGAAAAACTAATCACCTTGCTGAAATATTTTTTATTGACTTTGGCGCGTAACTTTGTTATATTTAGAGTTGTTGCAAAAATCGCTTAAACTAAAACGAGAGAGTATGGCTAATCATCAATCAGCAATTAAACGCCACCGGCAAACCAAGCGCCGGACGCTGCGCAATCGTGAATATCGCACTGAGATGCGGACCACGATCAAAAAAGTTCTCGCCGCCAAAGACCGGCAAGTCGTGGAGCAGGATCTCCGCTCCGCCGTTTCGCTGTTGGATAAACTGGTGACGCACGGCGTGATTCACCGGAACAAAGCGGCCAATCAAAAATCACGGCTGACAAAATTTTACAACGGCCTGCCCGCCGCTGCCGCCGCATAATTTTCCGGCGGGGCAAGCAAATTTCTGCTCATCGCCTGGTCGATTTTTGGAACGCGATTCTTTTCCAATCTTTGGAAGAATCGCGTTTTTTATTTGTGTGAAATCCGCTTGACATTTCGTGGAATCGTTTTATATTTGAGGGGTCATTTCCTGAAATAACCCAATTTTTGCTCATCATCTCGCGAGAACAACTTATGCCCGACCACATTCGCAAGCCGGCCATTTTGATCACCGGCGCCAACGGCGAAATGGGCCACGGCCTGATTACACGTTTGGCCGCCGAAGGCAATCACGACATTATTGCGCTCGACGTGCGCCCGCTCGATGAAAGTTTGCAACGGCAATGCCGGGCGGTCGTGATCGGCGACATTCTCGAGCCGCGTCTGCTGGAGCGCCTGCAAAGCGAGTACGAAATTCATTGCGTTTATCATCTCGCCGCTCTGCTCTCCACCCGCGCCGAATTTACGCCCGAAGCCGCGCATCGCGTCAACGTCGAAGGCACGATCAACCTGCTCAAAATGGCCATCGAACAATCCCGCTGGCACGGTGAGGTGGTCACGTTCATGTTTCCCAGTTCGATCGCGATTTACGGCCTGCCCGATGTTGCAACCAAACAGCGCGCCGGCAAAATCAAAGAAGCGGAATGGAATTATCCGACCACGATGTACGGTTGCAACAAGCTTTATTGCGAGCATCTCGGCCGCTACTATGCCGCGCATTATCGCCAGCTCGCGGCGGACAACACGCAACGCGGCGGCATCGATTTTCGCTCGATCCGGTTTCCGGGTTTGATCAGCGCCATCACCGTGCCGAGCGGCGGCACCAGTGATTACGCGCCGGAAATGTTGCATGCGGCCGCGCAGAATAAAAGTTACGCTTGTTTCGTTCGCGAAGACGTGCGCCTTCCGTTTATGGCCATGCCGGACGCGATCAGCGCGCTGTTGCAATTGCAAAATGCGCCGCGCGAGAAATTAACCCGGATCGTTTATAACATCGCCAGCTTTAATCCCAGCGCCGGCGAAATTCGCACGTTGACGCGGCGCGCCTTTCCAAACGCCGATGTCACTTTTCGCCCCGACGACAAACGCCAGGCGATCGTTGATTCCTGGCCCGCCGACGTTGACGATTCGGCCGCCCGCCGCGACTGGGGCTGGGCGCCGGAATACGATCAAAGCCGCGCGTTTGAGGAGTATTTGATTCCGGGAATTAAAGAACGGTATCGACGTTCCAATTGACCAAGACAAAAGCCTTTGACCGCGGATAACGCGGATTTTCACTGATTTTTTATTTTTTTGCTTTATCCGTTTTAATCCGTGCAATCCGCGTCATCCGTGTTCAAAAAATTTCGAGAAACTTTTAGAAAATTTTTTCTGAGTTTGAGTGCGTTAGCCACTAACCATCGTCGGAGCACCAATTATGTCCAAACTCGATTTTCTCACCGCTGAAATGCAGTCGCTCAAAGAGCAGGGCTTGTTCATTAATATTCGCACGATTGAAAGCGCGGTGGGCGCGTGGATTCAAGTGGATGGCAAGCGCGTGTTGAATTTGTGCACCAACAATTATCTCGGTTTTGCGAATCATCCGAAATTGAAAGAAGCGGCGAAGGCGGCGATCGAACGATACGGCGTCGGCCCGGCCGCGGTGCGCTCGATTGCGGGCACGCAGAGTTTGCATCGCGAGTTGGAAAACAAACTCGCGGCGTTCAAAGGCGTCGAAGACGTGATCTCCGTGCAATCGGGCCTGCTGGCGAATCAGGCGGTGATTCCAACGATCACCACGGCGGATGACGTGATTTTCTCGGATGAGTTGAATCATGCCAGCATCATCGACGGCACGCGGCTTTCGAAAGCGAAAGTGGTGCGCTATAAACACAACGACGCCACCGATCTCGAAATTAAACTCAAAAGTGAGCCGGCGGCGCGCAACCGCTTGATTATCACCGACGGCGTGTTCAGCATGGACGGCGACGTGGCGCCGATGAAAGAAATCGTCGAGGTGGCGGAAAAATACGACGCGCTGACGATGGCTGATGACGCGCACGGCGAAGGTGTGCTCGGTCGCGCCGGCCGCGGCGTGGCGGATCATTTTGGTTTATCCGGTCGTGTTGATATTGAAATCGGCACGCTCTCGAAAGCGTTCGGCGTGGTTGGCGGTTATATCGCCGGCAAAAAAGCGATCGTCGATTATCTGCGCCAACGCGCACGGCCGTTTTTATTCTCCAGCGCGGTGACGCCGGCGGATATTGCGGCGTGTATTGCGGCGGTTGATATTCTCGCCGAATCCGGCGCGCTCGTGGAAAAACTTTGGGCGAACACGAAATACTTCAAAGCGAAAATGAAAACGCTCGGCTTCGATCTCGGCGCGAGCACGACGCCGATTACGCCGGTGATGATTGGCGACACGCATAAAGCGCGCGCGTTTAGCCAAAAGCTTTTTGAGAACAATGTTTTCACCATGGCCATCGGTTTCCCCACCGTGCCGAAAGGCAAAGAACGTCTGCGCGTGATGATCTCGGCCACGCATTCGGTGGAAGATTTGGATTTTGCGGTGCAAGCGTTTGAAAAGGTTGGAAAAGAAGTTGGCGTCATTTAAAAGCGTTTAAAATAATCTCGTGCAAGAGCTATGAAAGCAAAAACCGTCCTTGCGGCATTGTTGCTCATGAGCGCCCATCACGTTTCCGCGCAAGTTTACGAAGTGCAATGGGAAGAGCAAAAAAGCGGGCTGACTTCTTCGTTGCGCGGCCTTTGCGCGGTGAATGAAAAGATCGCGTGGGCAAGCGGCACGCGGGGCAGCTTTGCGCGCACGATCGACGGCGGCCAAACCTGGCTCGCAGATTCCGTGGCCGGCGCGACACCTCTCGATTTTCGCGACGTGCAGGCGTTTGATGCGAACCGCGCTTACTTGATGAGCGCCGGTTCCGGTGAGCTGTCGCGTATTTACAAAACCGTTGACGGCGGCAAAAATTGGCAATTGCAACATCAGAACAAAATCCCCGAAGGCTTTTTTGACGGCATGGCGTTCTGGGATGAAAACAACGGCGTGGTTGTTGGCGATCCCGTCAATGGCCGTATTTTTCTTTTGCTCACCAGCGACGGCGGAAAAAATTGGCAACCGCTCGCCGCCGAAAACTCGCCCGCCGTGATGAACGGCGAATACGCTTTTGCCGCGAGCGGCACCGGCATCGTCACGCTCGCTAAAAATAAAATCTGGCTGGCCACTGGCGGTGCGGTGGCGCGCGTTTTTTATTCCCATGATCGCGGCCAAACCTGGCAGGTCAGCGCCACGCCGATCGTGAGCGGCAACCAATCTTCCGGAATTTTTTCGCTGGTGTTTCGCGATGAAAAACACGGCGTCGTGATCGGCGGCGATTATCAACAACATCTCGCCGCCAATTCTAACGTGGCGCTGACGGATGACGGCGGCAAAACCTGGCGCTTGCCGAAAAATTCCGCCAGCGTGACTTTTCAATCCTGCGTGGCCTTCGTGCCGGAACGCGCGATGCTTACGCACATGCTCGTGGCCGTCGGCACTTCCGGCTCTTTTTGTTCGTATGACGACGGCCAAACCTGGAATAAATTCAGCGACGCTGCTTATCACACGCTGAGCTTCGCCAAGTCATCGCATATCGGTTGGGCCGCCGGCAGCGAAGGGAGAATCGCCAAATGTGTGATCAAAAAGAAGTAATGGTATTGCGCACATTTTGGTGAAGTCTCGAAGCGGGATAACATTAAAGTAAAAAATTTTTTGAACAATATAAAGAAAAATAAAACGATTCGGTGGAGACTACAAAGATGAGCGATGAAGAAAAACTAGAACTCGTTCGTTGGCATATCAAAAGGTATGACAATCTTCGCAATTCCACGTCAAATCGAGCAGCGATTGTTTTGAGCACAAATGCTTAATTGATTGCAGGCGCAACATTTCTACTGGACAAAACCCTAGCTAATCAATATCAATATCATTTATCAGTACGAGCCTTGCTTCTATTGAGTATCGGTTTTACCATAGTCCTCATAGCTTTGTCAATTTTTAATTCCATCAATGCTATACTTCGCGACCTCTTGTCTGCCCCGCGAATGGGGCGCGACGTCTTCCACCCATTATGCCCAATGTGAGATTGAATTTGCCCTATTCAAATAACTTGCTCTATCGCTGGCTGGAAATCTTGCACTGTCCGCGTTGTCGGGAGCCTTTCGCCGTTGAGAAATTTTTATCGCCGGTGTTGCGCTGTTTAAACTGTGAGGCACGCTATTCCTTTCGCGACGGCATCCCCGCGCTCATCGTTCCGGAGCGACGGGAGGCGGTTGCGGTTTTTTGCGAAAAATACGATGTGCTGCGTTTGCGCGAAGGCTGGGCGAGCGAGTCTCCGAATTATTATCAAAATCTGCCCTTTCGCGATCTCACCGCGCGGCACGCGCGCGAATGGCGCTGGCGCGCGGCTTCGTTTCGTCTGCTGCAAAAATGGCTGAAAGAAAATTGCCGCCAAACGCGGTGGCGCATTTTAGATATCGGCGCGGGCAGCGGCTGGATGAGCCGCGAGCTTGCCGCCAATCATGACGTGCTGGCCATCGACGCCAATGCCGGGGCGCACGGACTAGCCGCACTGCCGGCGGCGCAACGACATTTTATGGCCGTGCAAGCCGAATCGGAACACTTGCCGCTGGCGGCCAACGCCTTTGATCTCGCCATTGCCAACGCCAGCTTGCATTATACTCGCAATATTGAAAAGCTTCTTGAAAAAATCAGCGCGGTACTGCGCCCCGGCGCAAAATTGATCGTGATGGATTCCCCGGCTTATCCAACTTCCGAGGCCGCCGCGGCGGCGCACCAACGCTCGCGGGCTTACTATGCGCAAATGGGCGCTCCCGAGTTGGCGGAAAATTACGGCGGTTTGGTGCGTGCGGTTTTTTTACAACAAAAAAACTTTGCGTTTACATGTCGGCGCCGTGATTTTACAACAATGTTATTATTGCAAAAATGGGTGCGGGAGAAAGCCGGCGCGCCGACCGCCGCGCGCTTTCCGATTTGGATCGGCGAACGCCAGCCATTGCCGGAAGAAAAAAAGCGCTCGGGCCGCCGCCGTGCCGGCGCGGTCATTATTCAGCAACGTAAATTGTTGACGTATGCTTTCGATCAGGAGCGGCGGCGCTACTGGCGCATTCCCGGCGGCGGCGTCGAGCCGGAAGAAACGCCGGAGCAGGCCGCGCAGCGCGAGCTGCGCGAAGAATTAAATCTAACGATAAGAATCCAGCAACGATTCGGCCCGTATTTCCGCCCCAAAAACATTGAATGGTATTTTCTCGCCGAAACCGATCCGGCGCAACTGCCGCGTGATAATGCTCCCGCTCCGGAAGATTCCGGCACCATCCAATGGCTGCCGCTGGAAAAACTGCCGGATTACGAAGTCCGGCCGCTGGGATTGAAGTGGGAATTGGTGGAATATTTTGGGAATAACGCGTGAGGCGTAAAACGTAAGAACCGGTTTGCATTATACGTCAAATTTTCGGAGAAACTGAAAATCGAAATTATGCAAACGAAGCGGTTTACAGCGTTTTCTAAATGAGCGAAGATGTCATTCTGAGGAGCGAAGCGACGAGGAATCTTTATAGCAAAGGATTTCTCGTCCCGTGCTCGGGACTCGAAATGACAATCTCTTCATTCAAACAGAAAACGCTGTAAGCCATCGGTTCACGAAAGTTATAAAAAATTCGAACTTTTTGAACAGCAGCGAACGGAGAAAACAGAAAAAAATCCTCCGTTTTCTCCGTTCGCTGCTGTTGTTGTGGTTCTTAATCCACAGAAAAAACGATTTTTGGGGGAATTTCTATTTTCCATCAGCCATAAGCCGGACAAGCCGGAACCTTACAGGCGCAGCCAAACTTCACCACAAAGTTCACAAAGCAAAACTCTACGGGCGTAGCCTTTGGGTTTTTTGTGAACTTTGTGGTGTAAAAAATTTTTGCTTTTATGCTCGGACGTCGGACTGCCGGCTGCGTGCCGTTATTTCATCAACACAACTTTCCGCGTCGCCACCAACTCGCGAGAGCTGCGGCCGAGCTTGGCGCGTAAAGTAATAAAATAAACGCCGGATTCCGCCGGTTGGCCATGATCATCTTGCCCGTTCCAAACGAGACGGTGCGAACCTGCGGGCATTTCCGCGCCGAGCAGTTGGCGTACGTGACGGCCGCTCAAATCTGTAACTTGAATCGTCGCGGCACCGGCTTCCGGGAGATCGAAACGCAGCGTTGTTTCAGGGTTTCCCGCGGCGCGGGATGTCGCTCCGCTCCAGAATGGATTCGGAAAATTTTGATGCAAGGCGAACTGTTGCGGCAAACTCGCGGCGTTATCATCTGCAACGGCGCTCGGAATAAACGCGGTGGCTTTGAAAATGAACGGCGTGTTGCGCAAATTGGCGTTGTTGAACAAGGCTTTCAATTCGACCTGCTGCACGCCGACCGTATTGCCGAGTTTCCAAACCGCGCGGGCGTAACCGTTGCCGTCGGTGTTCAAATTGATTTGCGTTTGGTTATTCCCCAGCTTGCCGCCGCCGGAAAGAATGCTAAACGTCACCGGATAATTTTTCACCGGCGCTTTGGCGGCGTCGAGAATTTTGATCGTCAAGCTATCGGGCAAAACGGTGTTGCGCGCTGCGGTTTGGTTGTTGCCCTCGGTCGCGACTGCGGAGTCCGGTCGCGCCGCGATGACGACGAAGTTAGACGCCAATGTGGTCGCGCCGTTGCTGCTTTTCCACGTTGCCGTGATCTTTGTGGTGTCGCCATAAACCGTGCCCACCGCCGCGCGCGTAAATGCGTCGCCGTTGCTATTCGTCAAGGTCTGATAGATTTTTCCAATATTCACCTGACCGTTGACAAAATTGCCGCCGCCGGCCGTCACCGTGAAAGTCACCGATTGGTTGATATTAGGATTATTGTAAAGATCCATCAATCGCGCCGTCAGCGCTGCGGGCGCGATTTGCCCAATTGAAACGACTTGGTTATTGCCGCTCATCACGTTCAATTTGGCAGGCGCTGCCGCCGTTGCGATTGCGGTGCAGGTGCTCGGCGAGCCATTTAAACCGTTGGCGCGAATCTCGACGGTTTGCGGTCCCGCGCCCGTGCCGAGCTTCCACGTCGTTTTGGCTTCGCCGGCGGCGTCGGTGTTGACGGTGATTTTCTTTTGGCCGCCAACCGTGCCGTTGCCGCCGATGACAATAAATTCCACCGGCGAATTGCTCACGCTGAGACCTTCATCGTCCGTGACGTGCGCCGTCAATGGCGTGGGCAAATTTTGGTTGACTTCGCCGCTTTGGCCGCAGCCGTTGACCACCGTGAGATTGCTCGCGGCGCCGCTGCCCACCGTGCGCGCCGGCGCGATATTGGAAAGCGGGCCGGCATTGCCGACCTCGTCAAAAATTTTCAACGCAAAATAATATTGCGTGCCAATCAACAAATTTTTCACTTCAAACTGTTGCTTGACGCCGGAAGGCGCGGGCGTCGGCAGATTGGACGCCAGCGTCGCCTGCGCAAAATTTACGGCAGTAATTGGCGAAGTGGAGTAGCGCAATTCCAAACGCGTGGCATTGCCATCGACGCCGTTATCGCCGGTGGAAGTCCACTCGAGTTTGACGCTGGTCGTGGTGGAATCCAGCGCCCGCAAATCATTAACGGCCGCCGGCCCGACCACGTCGCCTTCGAGCCAGGTCACGGTGAAGTCGTCGATCTGATTGTTCAGCTCCTGTCCGTGAATAAACGCGCCGACGTGCCAGTCGCCGCTTTTCGGAAACTCTTTCGTCACATCTTTGACGGTGGCGTCAAAATAATTGTTGACGTAGTAATCGAAATAAACCGCATCCGGCTCATTGCGAATATAGGCCGTGATCACGTCGCCGGCTACCGGATTGGAGCTAAGACTGGCCGGCGCGGTGTCAACTTGTTTGCCGTTGCCCGGCGTGTATTCCCACGTCCCGTCTTTGATGATCCACAACCACACTTCAAACCAATTGGTGCGATGCCACAACCAGTAGCCGCTGGCAAATTGGTCGGGCCGATCCAGCATCAAGCCGAAGGCCGCTTCGCGAATGCCCAATTCATCGGCGTTGCGGCCCCAGCGATATGCGACCGAATAAATGTTGCGCGTCGCGTCGTTAAACACCGGCTGAAACACGGCAAGATAGCGCCATTCATGATCCGCGGCCGGCGTGGTGTCCAGTTCGCCGTCCAGAATTTGCCAGTAAGGTTGATCATACACCCAATCGGGGCCAATGTTCGTGCGGTTGAAATCATCGAGCACGCTCAAGGTATCGACGCCGTTTTTACTCGTGCGCCATTCCAGTTTCAAATTGGATGAAAGCTTGAGCGCGCGCCGGAGTGAATCCAAATGCGGCGCGCGGCGTTGGTGACCGTTGAGCGAGGGATTGGACAAAATTTGCGCTGCGCCGAATTCCGTCCAGAACAGGCCGATCATGGCCGTTAGCAGTAAAGTTTTGCGCATGTGTTGCTCCTTTTTCGCCCGGTTGGGCTTAATACTCCGGCATCGTCACTAATGCCAATATCTCAGGCCAGTCAATTGACCCGCCATTATCTTTGAGAACTCGCCCTACCGCCCAATATCAAAAATATACCTTGAAGCGAAGCGAAATGCAGAAAGAAATGTCGGGCAATTATGCCTTGCTTTTCATGCGGTAAGAATCTATATTAAATAAATCTTATTTGAGCCGATATGAGCCAGAAACCGAATGAACGCGGCGCGACGGAAGAGCTTACCTTCAGCCAGCGCCTGGAAATTATCGTGAGCATTTTTCAGAATCAGCCGTTGCAGCCGATTCTGGAGCAATTGTCAACGCCGCAGTTGGTGCAGGCCCACAATTTTTTGTGGGACAAGATGGTGGAATTTCACGCGCAGACGCAGGCGCGTGAGTTTCGCCGCGAAGAAGTGACGAAAAAAATGATGCCCGCGGCCAAATATCAACGCCAGCAAAATTGCGATCTCCGGCTGGATTATTGCAAAGGCGTTGAATGCATTTGGTCGAATCCGATCTGCGCCGGCAACAAAGTGCGCATGAATATGGAAGTGATGGCCGGCCATATTCGCGGTTTTGGGCGCGGGACGTCGCAAGCTGAATCCCCTCAAAAAAGTTATGCCACCCGATGAAGATGCATGTGGACAATGTCGTTTTGAACCTTACCTTCGATTTCTCTCGGCGGGAGGTCGGGGTTTTCCGTGATGAGGATTTCCATGCCAAATTTGATCATAACCGCCGGCGTCGGCCTCGCGGCATTTGCCGTTGCATGGTTTCTGGCGCAGGTGGTGATTCAAGCGCGTTTGCGCAAAGCCCAGGGCACGGCGGCGGATATTTTAGAGCAGGCAAAAAAAGAAGCGGACCGGCAAAAAAACCAAATTATCGTTAAAGCGAAAGAAGAATGGTTCCGTCACCGCGACGAGCAGGAAAATCAGTTTAAGCAGCGCCTCCGCAAGATTGAGGAGAGCGAGGGGCGCACGGAAGAGCGCGATAAAAAACTCAACCGCCGCGAAGACGCCTTAAAACAGCGCGAAAATCTCGCCGCTCAAAAAGAGAATGAAGCCGTCACGCAACGCGAAACGCTGCGCCTCAAACACGAGGAAGCGGCAAAACTCCTTAAACAACAGCAGGGCGAGCTGACGCGTCTTTCCCAGCTTTCCATCGACGAGGCGAAGCAGCAGCTCTTTGAAAATCTGCGCCGCGATTTTAACAAAGACGCCGCGGATCTTTACAAAACCATCGTTGACGAAGCGAAGGCCAACGCGACGCGCGAGGCGAAACGCATTCTGACGATGACGATCGAAAGCATCGCTTCGGAACATGCCTCGGAAACTTCGGTGTCGGTGGTGCCGCTGCCTTCGGAAGAGGTGAAGGGCCGCATCATCGGACGCGAAGGCCGCAATATCAAAGCGTTCGAGCAGGCGACGGGCGTGAAGGTGATCGTCGATGACACGCCGGAGGCGGTGGTGCTGTCGGCGTTCGATCCGGTGCGGCGCGAGGTGGCGCGGCTTTCGCTCGAAAAGCTGATCAACAACGGCAAAATCCATCCGCAACGCATCGACGAAATTGTGGCGCAGGCCGAGCAGGAAGTGGATAAAAGCATTTGGCGCGCCGGCAACGAGGCGATCGCGAACGTCGGCATCGGCAAAGTGCATCCGGAGCTCATTCGCACGCTGGGGCGGCTTTATTATCGCACGAGCTACGGCCAAAATGTGCTGTCACATTCGCAGGAAGTTGCGCACGTGTGCGGCATGATGGCCGCGGAGCTGAAGCTCGACGTGAAGCTCGCGAAGCGCGCGGCGTTGATGCACGACATTGGCAAGGCGATCAGCCAGAATCAGGAAGGCACGCACACGCAGCTTGGCATGGAGCTGGCGAAGAAATACAATGAAGATCCGGTGGTCATCAATGCCATCGGCTCGCACCACGAAGACATTCCTGCGGATAATTTAATTTCGTTATTGGTGAGCGCGGCGGACGCCATCTCCGGCTCCCGGCCCGGCGCGCGCCGCGATACGCTGGACGGCTACGTCAAGCGTATCGACAAGCTCGAAAAAGTCGCCGACGGATTCGAATTCGTTTCCAAAGCGTACGCGATTTCCGCGGGCCGCGAGATTCGCGTGATGGTGCAGCCGGAAAAGATCGGCGACGCCGAGGCGGATTTGCTGGCTTCCGATATCGCCAAAAAGATCCAGCAGGAATTGGAATATCCCGGCCAGATCAAAGTCACGGTCATTCGCGAGACGCGCGCGACGTCGTATGCGTAAGTTTGGCATGGCGCTTGCTTTTAAATCACTCTTTAAATAATTTTACCCGCGCGGTTGCAGGTTTTGCAACTAAATTTGTTATTCGAATTTCATTTTAGCACGAGGTGTCATTATGTTTAACAAAAGAACGACCATTTTTTTTGTTTTTACCGCCGTCGTTGCGATTATGGCGTATCTGATCATGAGCGGCTTCAATGATACCACCGTCGCTTATTATCAGAAAGTCGATGAATTGCAAGCGCTCGGCGTGAGCGCCGAAGGCAAAAGCTTTCGCGTCAGCGGCAAGGTGATCGAAGGCTCGGTGGTGCGCGCGGACGACGGCCTGTCGATGACGTTTACCATCGACGAGCTTGGCAACACCATGCCGGTGATTTATCACGGCATCATTCCCGACACGTTCAAAGAGGGCGCCGGCGTTCTGCTTGAAGGCAAATATGCCCATGGCCACTTCGAGGCGAGCAACATCATGACGAAATGCGCCAGCAAATACGAGGGCGAAGAGGGGCAGATGCAGAAGCCGCAGACGGCGTCGTGAGTTGAATTTTCTTAAATAATAGAAGGGACCGCCCAATGGCGGGGAAAGTTCTAGATCGTATTCGCGAGTATGCGCGTCAAGACAAGCTTTTGTTCTCAAAGCATGCTTATGATGAAATGCGCGATGATGAATTGGGCGAACATGAAATTCGCGAGGCGATTTTTAACGCGAGGGTGTATCGAATAGATAAAGACGAGTTGGGGCGAAAGTGTTATTGTCTGGAAGGCGCAACTAAAAATTTTCGTAAAGTTGGGGTGGTCTTGAGGTTGGATGAGAACAATGATAAGTATCGGATTATTACCGTTTATCAGATTTTTGATTAACCATGAGCAGAAAAAAAAACGGGCAAATGAAAGATGATCGTTGTGATCGCTGTTATGAAGGAACGTTGCATCATCAAACGATCTCTGAAACGATCTTAAAGCACGGACGTGTTTTAACCATCGAAAATATCCCTGCCGAAGTTTGCGCGCGGTGCCGCTATCGTTATTTAGAGGTCAAGGTTCTACGCGCCATTGACGCCCTTTTTGATGAGTATGCGGTATCAATTGATGCGCCGAAAATTGCTTTTAGGCAGTGTGACACCCTTGAGCCGGCTGTTGTGTAAAAACTCAGGCAGCTTTGATGTTGCCAGCGATAAACTTATTTTATCATCTCAAATTTCTATATGACTCAATTCGGTCCAATCCTTCTCATCATCGCGCTCGGCTGCGCGGTGTATGCCGTGATCGCGACGATTCTCGGCGCGCGACGCCAACAACAGGAACTGGTTGACACCGGCCATAACGCGGCGCTGGCCGTGATGGCCTTTTTAACGCTGGCGGCCATCGCGCTCGTGCAGGCCCTGCTGTTGGATAATTTTCAATATAAATACGTTGCCAGCACCAGCAATCGCGCCCTGCCGGGTTTTTTTAAAGTGACTTCATTATGGGCAGGCATGGAAGGCTCGCTGCTGTTTTGGGCCTGGTTGCTCGCGGCTTTTAGTTCCGTTTGCATCGTCACCTATCGCCGCCAGCAAACGATCCTCATGCCATACGTCACCGCAGTGCTGATGGCCGTGGCGACGTTCTTCATTAGCATGATCGTTTTCGTCACCGATCCTTTTGCATTGCTCGCTTCGCCGCCGGCGGATGGGCGCGGCCTGAATCCATTGCTGCAACATTGGGCGATGGTGATTCACCCGCCGATTCTTTATTTGGGCTATGTCGGTTTCACCGTGCCGTTCGCATTCGGCATCGCGGCGATGTTGAGCGGGCAGGTCGGCAGCGATTGGTTAAAGCTCACGCGGCGGTGGACGATCGTGCCGTGGTTTTTTCTCGGCGTCGGCATGATGCTCGGCGGCAAATGGGCGTACATGGAGCTCGGTTGGGGCGGTTACTGGGCGTGGGATCCGGTGGAAAACGCGGCGATGATGCCGTGGCTCATCGGCACCGGTTTTGTGCATTCGGTGATGATTCAAGAAAAGAAAAACATGCTGCGCGTGTGGAACATGGTGTTGATCATCCTCACGTTCACGTTGTGCGTCTTCGGCACGTTTCTCACCCGCAGCGGCGTGATTTCGTCGGTACATAGTTTTACGCAATCCAGTCTCGGGCCGTTGTTTCTGGGATTCGTCGGCTTGCTCGCGACCTTCTCGTTTACTTTGTTGGCAAGGCGTCTGCATTTGCTCAAAAGCGACGTGCGCATGGATTCCGTGGTGTCGCGCGAGTCCGCGTTTTTGCTCAACAACGTCATGTTTCTCGGCGCCTGCTTTGCGGTGTTTTGGGGCACGCTGTTTCCGGTGGTTTCGGAAGCGGTGCGCGGCATCAAGATCACCGTCGGCGCGCCGTGGTTCAATGCCGTGCTCGTGCCGATTTCATTGCTGCTGCTGTTGTTGACCGGCATTGGCCCGCTTATTGCCTGGCGCAAGGGTTCGGTTGAACATTTGAAAAAAATATTTCTTTTTCCGACGCTTGGCATGTTGGTCACCCTGGTGATTTTGCTGGCCGCCGGCATGCGTCATGTTTATGCGCTCATTTCTTTTGCGCTCAGCGTCTTTGTCACCGTCACGATTGTCACCGAGTTTCATCGCGGCGCGGTGGCGCGCGGCAACACCAATAGCGAATCTTATCCCGTCGCGTTGTGGCGTTTATTGATGAAAAACAAACGCCGTTACGGCGGCTACGTCGTTCATTTCGGCATGGTGCTGATTTTCATCGGCGTCACCGGCGCGGCGTTTACCGAAGAGGCCGAAAAGCAGCTCAAGCCCAACGAGTCGATCAAAATCCGGAATTACGAGTTAATTTATCAAGACACCAAGCGCTTTGAAGATCCCAACAAGGTCGTTATCGAATCCAGCATGGTGGTGAAGCGCGACGGTAAAACGCTCGAAACGATTTTCCCGCAGAAACATTTTTATATCGTGCAGCAGCAACCGACCACCGAAGTGGCGCTTTTTTCCAATTTGCGCGAGGATTTATACGTCGTGCTCGGCGAGCATCAGCCCGAAACCAACGCGGCGACCTTTCACGTGTATTTGAATCCTTTGGTGAATTGGGTGTGGATCGGCGGCATGGTGTTGACGCTGGGCACCCTCATCACACTGCTGCCGGACGGACGGGAAGGCGCGGGCAAAGCCGCCGCTAAACGCCCAACGCCAGCGCGGCAACAGGTTGCCGCATGAGTAAATGTCTTTTAACATTTCGGCGCGGATGCTTGTTACCAAAACGGTGTATGATAAAGCAAATAAGCGGAGTATAAATTATGCAGCCCCAATATTCGGAACATGGGAACGACGAAACTTTAGAGTTTCATGCTCTCGAACATGACCAGGAAGACACGTTTCCTGGAATTGAAAAAACCCCCGGTGTATGTGGAGGCGTGGCACGTATCGTTCGCACGCGTATTCCGGTTTGGGGCTTGGTCCAAGCCAATCGGTTGGGAGCGAGTGAAACGGATCTATTGGATTGGTATCCAACACTGCAAAATCGTTGCTGATTTTTTGACTACACACCAAGCGAGCCAATAATGAAAATCACCCGCGACCTACTATTCGAACTTCCGAAAACCGATCTGCACGTGCATCTCGATGGCTCACTGCGGGTGAAAACCGCGATTGATCTGGCGAAAGCCAACAAGATTCCATTGCCGAGCGACAATGAAAGCGCCGTCCGCGATTATTTATCGGTTAAGGGCCAGGTCGAAAATCTCAAGACCTATCTGGAGAAATTCGATTTCACCTTGAAATTGATGCAAGATTACGATTCGATTCGCCGCATTGCATACGAGCTGACGGCAGACGCGGCGCAGGAAAATATCACGTATATGGAAGTGCGTTATGCGCCCATCCTGCATCAACAGAAGGGCATGAGTCTCGAGCAGATCGTCGACGCCGGGCTCGACGGTTTGCGCGAGGCCGAAAAGCAATTTCCGATTCGTTGCGGCGTCATTATCTGCGGCATTCGCTCGATCGATCCGGCGACGTCCGTGCGCCTGGCGGAGCTGGCGGTGCAATATCGCCGCAAAGGCGTCGTCGGTTTTGATCTGGCCGGCGGCGAATACGACAATCCGGCCAAAGACCACGCCAAAGCGTTTTATGTCGTGCGCAAGCATTGCGTCAACTGCACCGTGCATGCCGGCGAAGCGTACGGACCGGACAGCATTTACCAGGCTATTCACAATTGCGGCGCGCACCGCATCGGCCACGGCACGCGCTTGATCGAGGACGAAGATTTGTTCAATTACGTGTGCGACCATCGCATCCCGCTTGAAGTCTGCTTGAAAAGCAACGTGCAAACCAAAACCGTTCTGCGTATCGAGCATCATCCGTTCAAAAAATATCTTGACCGCCAGCTCCGCGTGACGCTGAACACCGACAATCGTTTGATCTCCGACACCACGATGACCGACGAGCTATGGCTGGCCGTGCAAACCTGGGATTTGGATTTTGCGCAAGTGAAAAAAATTATCCTGAACGGGTTTAAAAGTTTGTTCATTCCGTTTGCGGAAAAATCCCGAATTTATAATGAAGCCAAAGCCCGGTTGAACGAATTTGAAAAAAAATTGTAAGGCAAGGTCCCGGCAAAAATTTTTATAAGACGATGAAGAGCGCGATTCTTTCTCCTTTTCTTCTTCTCCTTTCAACTTATCGCTCGCTCACTTTTCCGGAAGCCGCTTCCCGGCGAATTTCCTCCAATTTCTCCAACTTGCCGATATCCCGCCAATAATACTCATCCACATGAAAGGCCAAAATTTTCTCACCGGCGCCAGCCAGGCCTAGATAAGTTTGAGTGAGGGAGAAAACGCCGGTTTCGGCCATGCGGGAAAAAATTTCCGGCGAGATCACGTGAATGCCGTTAAAAGCAAAGCGCGTGGCCTCACCCGCCGGCGCTTTGGCAAGCAGTTTCTTATTATCGCCGGCCGATTCCCAGCCGCAGAGCACGTTGTTTTCATCAAATAAAAAAAAGCGCGAAGTTTGGCGGGCTTGCACGGCAAGGGTTGCGAGCGCATCGTTCTCAAGATGATAACGATACATGCGAGGCAAATCAATATCGCTCAAAACGTCAACGTTGTGGAGAAAAAACGGCTGGCCGTCGTCAAAAAAGCTCGCGGCGTTTTTCAGGCCGCCGCCGGTATCGAGCAAAGCGGTTTCGCGGGAAATTTCAATGTGGATGCCAAAGTTCTTGCGGAGTTGCAGAAATTCCACAATCATATCGGCGAGATGGAAAACATTGACAATGACTTCACGGCAACCGGCTTGAATGAGCCGCCGCAAAACGATTTCCAGCATCGGTTTGCCGTTGATGTCGATCAACGCTTTCGGGCAGGTGTCAGTGAGCGGCCGCAGCCGGCTGCCGACGCCGGCGGCGAGGATCATCGCTTTCATTCAACACCCGCCATTAGTTGACCAAATTCTTCAGCTCATTCTTGCTTTTAATCGTCAGCAGCAACGTTGCCATGCGCTCCAGATTTTTGGCGTTATGACTGGTTTGAATCTTTTGCCGAATGTCTTTGGGAACTGCGCCAAAACGGGCAGCGATTTGCGTCAAAAGAACTTTCTGGATTCCTTTTTCAATTCCCTGTTCGATGCCTTTTTCGATTCCTTTTTCCAGGCTGCGTTTTTCAACGCGCTTTACAATTTGTTGAACGATGGGGGTGTCTTCCATATTAAATCATCCAAATAGCTTGCTAATGACTTCTTCCGTCGTGGTTTTAATGCGATGCGAAATTACGCCGCCGAGAAAACTCAACAGATTCTTACGCGCACCCCTGGTTAATTTCGTTGCACGTTTGATCTGCCCCGCCCAATTGGGCGCCTGCTGCGTTATCTCTTCGGGCGTTATATTACATAACGGATAAAGCGGTATCAAATGAATATCGTCAAGCCGTCTCAAGTCCTCGACTCTCATCCGACTCAACACAACAACCTTGGGCGCGAACTTGAGCAAAGAACCGAATTGACGCGCAAACGGCTCGACCGCCTTGCGATAATGCGCTTCGTCCAGGAAAATTGCAACGGCGGCAATGCTGCCGCGATACTTGTTTTGTGTACAATAAAACATTTGGAAAATGTGCCGTGTACTCACCCAACAGTTTATCGGTGCCCACCGACTTCTCCTTTCCGCAGCCAAATCAGCCTTCTGAAACTTAGAGGACAATACGCTAAAAAGCAAGAGCAATCTTCAAATGCCTTTCTTCTCCTGCTCGCGATGCCGCACTTCGACATTGACATTGTTGAATTTTTCCCGCAGATGTTTTGCCAGCATGCCGGCGCAATAAACCGAACGATGTTGCCCGCCGGTGCAGCCGAAGGCCGCCAGAAGATTGGTAAAATTGCGTCGCTGATAATTTTCCACCGTCTCATCGACGAGGGCATAAATATGGTGCAGAAAATTTTGCACGGCCGGCTCTTTTTCGAGAAACGCGATCACCTCCGGATCTTTGCCGGTCAGCGCATCGTACTCGTCAAATTTTCCGGGGTTGGGCAACGCGCGACAATCAAACACGAAACCGCCGCCGTGGCCTTTTTCATCGCCGGGCATCCCGTGGCGATACGAAAAGCTCTGAATGCGCACCGTGAGTTTTAGCTCCACCTCGCCGAATTGCCGCAACACCGAAGACGTGACGAGTCGTTTAAAAACCTCCATCAGCGCGGGCAATTCCACCGGCAGTTCGACGGAGCGCAGCAGCAGTTCAAGATTGCGAACGGCGTACGGCACGCTCTGCAGGAAGTGGCTCTTCCTTTCATAAAAACCGCGAAAGCCATACGCGCCGAGTGCCTGCATAATGCGAATGTAAACGTAGCCGTAATAATATTTCACGAACTCGTCACGATTGATTTCCGCGAGCGGCGCTGCGGCTTCGATGTAGCGATTCAGCAGCTCGTCGCGCACTTCAAAGGGAATGTCGGCCTTCGCGTCGAAGAGCAGCGAGGCCACGTCGTATTGCAGCGCGCCTTTGCGGCCGCCTTGATAGTCGATGAAATAAGGCGCGCCGTTTTTAATCATGATATTGCGCGACTGAAAATCGCGATACAGAAAATAATCGCGGTCGGCGGCAAGCAGATATTCGGTGAAGCGGTCGAAGTCATCTTCCAGCGTCTGCTCGTTAAAAGGAATTTGCGCCAGTTTGAGAAAATAGTATTTGAAATAATTCAAATCCCAGCGCATCGACAGCCGGTCGAAACTGCCGCGCGGATAGCAGAGGCGATAATCCAGCGTGCGGCCGGCGATGATTTGAAACTGCGGCAGAATTCGCACCACCTGCGTGTAAAGATCGATCAGCTTCTGCGAAAAGCCTTCGCGGGCGCGCGTTTCCGTCAGCAGTTGAAATAACGTCGTGTCGTCCAAATCTTCTTCCAGATAAATGCCCTGTTCGAGCCGGTCAACATAAATTTCCGGCACGGGCAATCCCCTTCGACGAAAATGGCGGGAGAATTCTAAAAATGCAATATTCTCCTGCCGATCCGCATTGGTGACGCCGATGACGCGGCGTTGATTATTTCGCAGCCGAAATAGTTTCCGATCCGAGCCGCCGCCCTTGAGCGGCGCGACGGAATCAACATTTTCACCGAAGTGATTGAGAAAAAGTTCTTTGAGAAGTCCTTCCATACGTTCTGCAAATTTTAATGTGGAATTTGAATTTCCGGCAACGCAGCATTGGCATACGGCATTTCCAAAGTCGTTACCATATTTTTAAACAGCCGCCTGATTTCTTCGTAATGATTTTGAAATCTGTCAAACATTCTTTTGTCCAATGTGACAACTTGATCGACGCCGAGAATACGGCCTTTGTAAGGTTTATCGGTGCAGAATGAACCCATGCTGATCATGAACGCGTCTTCCCGGCCAAAACCAAATTTTCTCAACCGCCGCGCCCAACGGCGGGCATATTTTGTGGGATAAAGCGGTGCAATTAGCGAAAAAAATTTTTTGGACAAGGGCAAGATGACCGAAACGATAGGTGAGGGTGTGAAAACTTTTATAGCTCATATAGAGCTTTTCACGGCCAAGATATGAACGCAAATGCTCTAAAACAATTTTTTGTTCTTCCGTCAAAGGCTGTTGATTGGCAACGCGCACGAAGCCTTCAAGCGCTCGACGGATGAAGCCCTTATCCAAGAGTATTCGCATTTACCGCCACCTTCCGCGCCGTCATGCGTTCCAATGCTTGCTCTGCTTCCTGCTCCCACTTTTCCCAAAGTGTGTCTCTTTGTTCTTCTGCCAAGGCGAAGTAATCACTCACCGTCAAGCCGTCGACCAATTTGTCATGGTCGGCGAGTGTTAGGTTGCCCAAGAATTTTCTGGCCCAAGCCTCCACAGATTGCTCGGGTGGTTGAGCAACAAAATGTGCCAACAGTTGTTCCAGAACGCGATCGGCGTCGAGCTGCAATTGCCGGCAGACGTCAACAAAATTTTTTCGCAAATGCGCAGGGATTTGCAATGTTTCCATTTGCTCACCTTTTCGTATCACCAACAAGAAGAAAGTTTCATCAACAGTTTTATCAAATTTAATCGAAATATAAACAAAAGTCAATTTGAAAAATCAATCATTCACCGCCCAGCGATATGAAAGCCGCGCTTGGCGATCTTTCTGCAAGCGGCCGCCGATGAAACGGGCGTCGTCTTCGACCACGGAAAATCCGAGGCGATGGCCGGAAGGGCGATACAGCGTCGAACCAAAAAGCTCGACGCCGAATGTCCAGGCCTCGACAAGCTCGGCACCCGCATTGGCATGCGCATCGGCGCGAGCGCCGAGCTTGCCGAGGCGGAAGCCGAGTTCGCCAGTGGCGTACAAACGAAATTTGCCGAGGGTAAATTGCGTGCGCGCGCCATAGAATAAGTTGGCAACAGCAAAAGCGTTCTGGCGATGACGGCGCTCGAAAGGCGCCAACTCGACGCGAGCCTTCTCACCAATATATAAACCGTGTTGATAATTGCCGTTGCCAATCGCCGTCAAATTCAGAATCGCGGCGAACGGACCTTTGTCGCCGCCGGCTTCGAGGGTGAACGGCACATACGAGGTAGCGAAAGCATCGTTGCGCCATTCCAGCGCTTTCATTTCAATATAATCGCCCTGCGTGAAACGCCGCGCTATACGGGCGAGCATCGCGCCGCCCTGCACGGTTTTATGCACGCGGCCGCGGTTGTTGAAAAATTGCAGATGAAACGGCAGAAAGGCGTAGTGTTGCGAGTAAATCAACGATTGTAGCGGCGCTTCGTTGGTGACGGCAAACTGCAAATCGAGGCCGCGGCCGAAGCCGTTGTCATCGGCAAGACCGGCGGAACGAAAAAGCGACAGCAGGTAGCGCGCCGTGCCGGAATAAAGATCGACGTAACTCGGATTGTAGGCGGAGCCGGATTGCCAGTTGCGAAAATCTTCCGTCAATGCCGCTACCCGCTCAGGCGAAGCTGCCTCTTGTTCACGCGCAAATGCTGCGATCTCGCGCTGTTTGAGCGCGGCAATTTCCTCTTCGGATTTTCCGGCGGCGCGCGCTTGCGCCATTTTACGATTCAGCTCGACATAAAATTTTTGCAAACGGCGCTCGTCTTCACGATCCGGTTGCACTTCCCGACTCGTCGCTGCCGGCAATTGCCGGAGACGCTCGCGCTCTTTTTCTCGTTCCAATTTGGCGCGTTCATTAAGCGCAGCAAATTGTTTTCGCTCGGTTGAACTGAGAAGATTTAACCCGCCGTTTTCTTCACGCACCATTGCCATGAACGCGCGGGCGGCGAGGGTGTCGGCGGCGGAAGAGTCAGCCGCCGGATACAGCGGCGCGGCTTCGGCGTACCATTGTAGCAATTCGAATGGCGGATCGATTTTGAGTGTATCGAGAACGGTTTTGACGCCAGCTTCCTGCGCCACCTGATCCGGCGCGATGGTGTAGGAGGCCAGCGATTTGCCGGTTTTGAAATCAATATCGACAAAACTCTGATAGATCAGCTCGCTGCAGACGATGGCGTCGAGCGTGTTGACGTCAAATTGAAAATCATAGGGCTTGCCATATTGCAGCAGCGCCAGCGCGAGAAAACCCGCGAGGTTCTCGCGATATTTCTCCGCGCTCGAATTGTCCTGCCGCAGACGCGCCGCGGCAAAATCGTCGACATACAAAAAATGCTCGAACCGATTCATCGTCACGCCACCTTCGTGGCTCGAAGTGGCCTGGCCATCGCGCAGCGCTTCAATCACGTTTTCGCGCTCGTGGCGCAGGCGATACAACGCTTCAAATAAAAGCGGATTGAGCGGCCGGCCGTTGAAAGTTTTGGCAAACGTGCGGCGGCGCATGATGGCGTAGCGTACCCATTTTTCTTTCTCGTCAATCGCCGCAAACTCCGCGGCGTATGCGGTCAGCCGCGCTTCAATTTGATCCGGTGGCATGTCGTTGGTTGCCAATCGCATTGGAGCCGAATCAAAGACGCGAAGTTGCCGAAGGGCGTCGTAGCTGTCGAGATAAATCGCGACGTGGCCGAGATAACCGGGAATGAGCTTGTCGGTGATGGCAAAACGCGTTTTGTCGAAGAGAATGTCGCCGGCGCGCAATGACTCCGCCAGCGCCGCGACTTTGGCGGGATGCAAGCCTTTTTTCGCGCCGTCGGGATGAGAATAATAGCGATAAAAATCCGGCAGCGCGTGGCCGCGCGATTCGCCGATGCCGAATAAATTGGCCATTTTGAAGATATACGTGCCGACGAGATTGCCAAAAAATTGCGAAAGATTTTGAAAGGTGTGCGTCGTCAAATCCGCTGCCGGCTCGACAACGGCGCTCATGCCGGCGATAGAATTGGCCCAGATCGCAGCGAGGTCGCTCTGGGCGGCGATTTTTTGCAACGTGGGATCGAGCAGCAAATTCGTGGCAAGCTGATAAAGCTCGCGCTCGGTGTCTTTAATGGTTTCCAGAAAACTCGCCTTGTCCCGCAAATGTAAAACTCGCGCGCGGGTGCGCCGGTTGCGCGCCGGATCGAAATAAATCGCCGTTAGTTCGGTGAAAATGCCGTATTGCACGCCGAACGAACGGTTGCCTTCGTTCAATCGCGTTCGAATCGCGCGCGAGTTGCCGACGGCGGAACGCAGCGAGTCGGTGATGACATAAAGCGCGCGGTCCGCGGCGAGCAAATGCGCGAGCAATTGCAAATGATTTATCCGCGCTTTCGTTTTATCATTCTCCCCTTCGTTAAAACGCTGCGCCAATTCTGCCGGTGAGAGTTTGCGTGCCGCTTCCCAACGGTCGGAATACGCAATGAGGGTTTGCTGGTCGCGATTGAGCGCGGCCATTCGCAACGCCCACTGCGTCTGCTGCCGTCCGGTCAAATGCGCGGTACCCTGTTTCTTCCACACGGTAATTTCGGCGGTCAATCGCGCGGTGGTGTCGGTCGCAGCTTGAGTGACGAAACGGATAGAGTCGGCTTCGGCGCGCCAATCAGAAGATTGGGATAGCAAAGAAAAGGGAAAACAATGGGCACAGAATAAAAAAACGCGGAGATAATTCATCTTGTATCTGGATAATATAAATCAAAGTCATTAAATATGCCACTGCGGATTAAAGTGTTTGACCGCGTTGACTGTGCGTTGCAGGCTCGGTGAGTGTTGAATAGCGCTAGCCACATCCCATAACTTTTCCACGAAAAGGCCTAATTGTCCGTTATAATCAGGGCCTACCTTCGCGGTGCTACCTGGCGCCGGAGTGATCGCCTCGCGGAGCTGACGTTTTTTTGATTTTTTTGCTAATGATAATAAAAATCCTTTGGGGTCACTCATCGTATCGACATTGAAGGGGATAGAGCGAATTGGTATTCCTATAAATTTCGCAAAAGCCTCGCGGTGCGCAAGAAGCCAGGCTTCGATTTCTCTAACGGCGACGCGAAAAAGCAGGTTGGGGTGTTTCGGATGAGGCAACCATTCTTGTATAAGCACAGGAGGACATTCGATGTTATCCAGATCCGTTAAAACGAGAAAAGGCGTGATCTTCGCAGCCTGATTGAAGCCTTGAATGTTTTTTTTAAGATAACCATACCCGCCCTTGCAAAAACATGTGCCGGTGGCGTAAGGTCTTTTCGTAAAGCGAAGAATTTTTCGCAATACCGCTTCACTCAAAAAATCTTCGATTGCAAGATTAATCGGAATCGGTTGCATTATTTGAAAAACTCCAACTCATCAACGGTATGCGGCACCGTGCGAGGCAGGGCGGCTTCGGCTACACTCAGACCGCCCTCCAGCAAAGAACGCACTTCAGCATTTGACGACGCCACTTCAACCTGCGTGCCTCCAGAGCCGGGTTTTAAAAGCAAAGTTTCTTCACCGCCGATGCCTTTGTCCGACAACAAATCCCAGCTATGCGTGCTCAGAATAATCTGGCGTTTTTTTTGCCGTTGCAAGCGATACATCAGTCCCGGCAGTTTGCTGACGATACCCGAATTCAATGACAATTCTGGCTCTTCCAGAAGTAGAAGCGAATCGCCTTCGAGCAAAGCCCAGAGCAAACCGATCAAACGTAAAGTTCCATCGGAAAATTGATCTTCCCTTTGTTTCGCGCCTTTGAAGCGCCAGTGCTTATAAACAGCTTCCAAATGCGGCACGCCGGTCTCGTCTCTCGTGTCGGTCAGTTGGGCCAGTTGCGGCACGGCCAGACGCAAAGCTTCTTCAATTCTTCGTAAACGTGATTGGCGAGCTTTGGGCGGCGTTTGGGCGACGCGTTCCAAAAAACTGCGGCCAAACGGATCACCAGCCAAACCCGGCCCGGTAAACGCATTTGGAAAACGCACAAGTTGGGGAACGAGATGTAAGTACAGCACCGACTCAAAAAATTTTGCGATTTCCCGAAATTTCGTGTTGGCATTAATTTGCTCAAGGTGCGTCTGCGTTAAACGCAACACGTCTTCTTTATCAAGTGCATCCGGCCGATTCAAAAGTTGCTCTTCATTTCGCCAAACCCGTTCGTAAGATAGCAGCGGCTGGCGATATCCCCGCACTTCTTGTTTAATGCCGATCGCATATTTCCACGCAGGTTTTTGACGGGCCGCATTGGCGAGATGCACTTCGATTTCAAGATTGGGATACTTAGTCGCAGCGAGGCAACGTATTTTTGAAATGCTGCCGCGATTGCTGACAGCCTGTTGTAAACCGCCTCCCGGCTTCGCAATATCACGCAAAAAACGAAAAACGTCGAGAAAATTCGACTTACCGGAGGCGTTTGGCCCGGCAAGAAAAATACGTTCTCCCAAGGTTACGTCGACAGATTGAAAATTGCGCCAATTTTTTAAAATCACATGCGAGATAATCATGATTGCGTTTTCTCACTGCTTATTTTCAAGGGGCACGAAATGTTT